>WLWD01002287.1_pt1 | contig 101966 bp, 72 predicted proteins | sample 6712731 | NCBI WGS metagenome assembly WLWD01 (sample SAMN12718690, study PRJNA576275) | sponge metagenome | isolation source: marine sponge | host: Mycale hentscheli | place: New Zealand: South Island, Marlborough, Capsize Point | collected 2014-11-01 | reverse complement strand
ACAATAAGAGAGAAAAAAAAATGACTTTCTTGGAATTTGAGGTGTAAGGTAGTTCTATCCATAGTCCCTCCTGCTCTCCTTTTTTTTTCTCCTCAGCCTTCCCATCCCTGTTTTTCTTTTTCCTCTTTCAACTCATAGATTCCCTTCTCCTCCTCTGTTTACCACTCCTGCTCCCCAGGGTCCCTGTCATTTCCGTGCTTTTTCTTTCACTTCAGTTACATCAGTCAGCTTTATGTCACCAGTATAAATATACACTGCAGTGTGCCTCAAGGATATACAATATAGATAGATCTAGATCTAATACTCAAACCAACTTTATTTTCAATATAGAGTAATTGTATATATACTGTATGTTCCTACCTGTGGACGTCAGTTTGTAGTACTTCTGTCCATTGATCTCCCTGTCTCTAATGAATCTCTTGAAGTCATCATAGAGTTCTCTCAGGGTCGTCACTAGCAGTACTAATGCCTTGGATACACATACACACACACACTACAATGCAGCTATAGTTACCAGGTAAGTCTAACCTTACTCATTCACATAAACTATGTAAGTAAGGGGAAAGGAACGAAATGCATACGGTATTTCCCAGCGTAGCAGTTGGGTAAAGGGTCTGGCCCCATGAGACTAGTCATGTCCACACTTACAGTGTACACCAATATCCCCTCATGGCACGGCCCCACCCATTTACAAACCGACATCCTGCCCACTCACAAGAGGTGCCCAGTAAGTGTAGAGGTAGCCTATTCTGAGGGCCGGTATGAGTTGAGTGAGAGCAATGACTAAGAAATAGAGATTGATGAAGAACTTGAACTGTTCATACAGCACCTGTGTACATACGTACATACATATGTATACTGTTACATGCATCAAGTTTGAACAGAAATAAAAATATAAATCCAACATTAAACTAATTTTCTTGGACTTCAAAGTAGGAAAGCCATATAAAATTTATATACAATAACAGGGGCAAACCCCGGAACAGTGCACTGGTGTAAGTTCAAGTGACTAGATCGATTAGATAGTATTCAATACATTTCAAATAAAAAATTTCATCCCATAATCGTTACATTATTATTTTTAATATTATGCAAGGGGAAGCAAACAAAAACGGGGGAGGGGGGGGGGGGGGGGGGGAAGGACGGTGGGGGTCGATAGCGGTTAGGGAGAAGGTAGGAGGAGGGTTTATGACTTGCAATAGTGGAGTTCAGTCACATACAATTGTATGACCAAAACAAACAGTGAACAATTTTGAAACTAATCTATACATGTGCCATACAAATAGTAGAGCAGCTAAGCACAAGTATTGTGCATATTATGATAAAAGCTAGGTAGATACCGATGTGGTGGTGATAGCAATTACAATGTTTGAAAAAAATAATGCACATGAACTATGGATATCATTTGGCACAGGCTCCAACTTTCGCTACACTCCCATCCATGACCTTGTTAAGGGAATGAATCCTAGGAATTGTACTGTCTTACCAGTTTTTTCACTCATTAACCAGATGAGACACTGTCTCTTCTTTTAATGGAAGGGGAAAGAAGAGTGCTTAGACTTAGAAGGTCTGGGAAGTTTTTCCAGAAGTCACAGAAGCTTTTGAGCGTCTTCTTTTAATGACAGAAATTGAAGATTCTGTGTTATCTGTGCTGGAAAGATTCGTGGTGATCCTGTATGACAGGACAATTGATCAAATGAGTGTCAATGAGGCCAGGAAGAACTTGCTTACAAAGAAATCTCGCAGCTAAGAAAACTTGCCACCAACCGAAGCTTCACTGGCACAACATATCAAGCGTGCTAGTTATCAAGCCAACTACTGGAACTAAGCTTTATGCTTGAACCCAAATATGCCTAGTCCAGGTTGTGGTTGTGGACAAACCTTCCAGAAGCATCAGAGTCTTGTCATGAACTCATTCACCGCAGTTGTAAGAAAGGATGCCGGGTAAGGTGCAAGTGCCTGAAGGCAGGACTGAAGTATACTCTCCTTTGTGCATGCTCAGGTAGTAGCTGTTAGCCACGGAGCACGCTATCTCGATACAGTATAACTTTGAAACTGATTAACATACGAACATTGCACTAATACTAACTTTTTTCTCACACTAAGAGCTTTAATTTGATACCAATATTGAGTATATTTGAACAATTTTGATAATTTATCTTATTTTGTGGCATTATTGGGTATTTGTACGTCTAAAGGTCACCAAAGGTCAAATAAAAAGTGGTTCTACCCCTAAAAATTAAATTTACCATAATATACTAAAGCAGTGTACACAGTTTCATGCTTTTATCATAAAATGCACATTCCCCTTGATTTTTGTTAACTTACCACTATACTAAAACACATGGGCACTGAACAAAAAATATATAATATTTGTACCTTGGGAACAAATGTAAGGACACTGTACTTCTGATTGCATATCTTATTTGCTGGAAACTTCCTGGTCGGATCCTACGCACACAATACACACACACACACACACACACACAAACATGCACACACATACATATTATACTAGTGGTGTGCTTGAGCACAAATGGCGAGCGAGCCTTAAACTACACTATTGTTAAATGATTGATTTTAACAACTAACACTCAAGCTACTAAAACAAAGTCGAGTTTTTAATTACATATACGCGGTAAAGGGGTTTCAATGCCATAGTAACCACTCCCTGCAACTGTTTGAATTGAAAAAGAAGCAACAAAATCAAGTCACGCTATTTAAAGTTTTCTTTGTGATATTCTTAATAGTAGTTGTAACGCACAATACACAACTGAACATACCTACGCAAGACTTACCTTCATGGTTCGTCTAGTGGACAATGAATTTTCAAGTAAATACTGTTGCGTAGGGCTTATAACTGTGACAAATAGCGTATTAACTTACAACCGCCACTAACTCGAATAGAAATGGAGCTCCCATAAGCTTTTGAGTTTTAACTGCACCCGTAAAACAATTCAGAGCGGTAAACAATTCAATTTTTAGGATGATACAGGTAATGATCGATAAACCGGAGGATTCCATTTAGTGAAGTTTGGGACGGGGTCGAACAACGAGCTAACACAAAAATACGATAAGGTCAAAGTACAAAATGACATACGTAGTCCAAACATATATAAATAAACAAACATCCCCGATTTTCAATTGTGTTACCCCTGTAAGTGTCTCGCTCGCTACGCTCGCTCACCAATAAACATACACACACATACACACACATACACACACATACACACACATACACACACTTACACAAACGTATGTACACACTCGCATAGAAACTTCACAAAGGATGTAACTGGCGTGTATATAAACATCGGTGCACATATTATAATATATTATATGGTGTATATATATATGTAAATATTACGCCTGCCAATAAAAGTGAATTGATCTTACCTTAACAACCACATAAATTTCTATAAGTCCAAACCTCTCAAATATATGAATCTTAATTTCTTACAGAGCAATTATCAAATCCTATAGGTGTCCTCAAGATCACAGCATTCACTTAACACAATTATTACCTAACTGTCTGTCAATGTTATTGAACTAAACACAAGCAGCAACCTACGTGTGTGCGTGTGTATTGAAAAGTATTATCAATCGTGCCACTATTTTGCTCAACACCTAGATGTCACTACCCTTTACCCACCTCAATACTTCCATGCCAACTCACCATGTGACCCATGATAACTGTTCTACTTTGAAACTGTTTCTTTCTCTGGCATGCCTTTACTATAGCAGACACCATGCTACAGAAATGTATTATATACGTATGTAAGTATGTATATATGAAATATTGGAGTAATAATTAATCAACCAGTGTAAATTACTTCATCTTCTTCCTTTATTTCACTATAGCTTTAGGAGAAAAAAATAAGAAGGGTTCATACTGAAGATAAGGCCAAATATAGTAATGTTATTATATCAACTACAACAAGGCTGTGGATTATTGGATTCCAAACTACCATTCTACTCCCATTTGTACCCACTCACACCACTTAGCACTTATATTAGGGTTTCATATGGAAAGGGGGGGGGGGAGGGGGGGAAGAAGAGGGGGTTGTGGGAAGGAAAGTGGGATTTCCCCCAAGGTCGGTTTCCTCCCCCGCCCCAATAAAGACGTTAGTACTAAAATAACAATAATCCTAATAGGACAGTGATTAATTTGGTAATAATTAGTCCAATAGTAAAAATACAATTTTAAATAGTGACACAATTTCATTAAAATTAAGTAGCTAACTTCATTTCTATTACATGGCCCCTCAACTGCAAAATGTGACCTCCATGTACTTGCATTGTTCCTAATTCTAAAAAATGAGCACCGATATCTGACATTGCTGGGTAACACATTAACAATTAAAGTGGAACTTGGTATGATTTTCTTTTTTTCCAAATTGTTCTAAACATTAATATTGTGTTATCCCAGTGTGCTTTTGTGGTGTATCACTACTAATTACAACTTCAATTATTTTAATACTAGCAAATTTTCCCATTCTAACAGCCAATATTATGCTAATTTAGACGTATCCCGATGTTCGGACTTCTTGCTCCCTGAAGAGGACTTTGGCAAGAAGTCAAAATGTCAGGTTAAGTTTTAATTAACATAATATTGGTTGTTCGAAAGTTTGTTAATTTTATAGCTAAGCATTTCAGCGGAGAATGACTGAACTTCAATTTAATCATTTCAGCTTGATGTGTCATAATCCATCCAAGCTGGGAGCACTCTATATACACAATTATAGCTTCCATAGAACAAATCTTCTTAAATTACTACTGCATCCTGACAATCTTAGAACAAACTGCTTACACTCGGCAATGGTCGTCACTCACACTTACTTGTTCCAAACAACAAGCCAACCTCCACCACAGAGAAGACCTAATAGAGTGGAATGTGACTTCATTCTTTGCCTCCACCTCCTGTTTCCACCAAGCTGGTACCATGAAGGCCTTCTCCCAAGCAAATTCTCCTCGTCTTCACCGGCTTCGTCATCTTCGCGCTCAGTTTCGTCATTAATGAGCGGCACTTCATCCACGTCGCCCACCCGCAATGTGGAATATTTCCACTGCCTAGGAGTCCTCGCATCACTGGGAGATAGAATTTTTCTACTCATTTTTTGTTTACGTTTTATTCACAAAGTGTCTAATTAGAGCACAATCTCCAGGTAATTGAGGTTTTCAAGTCAGCCCTGCCCAACACTTTCAATACAAAAAATAAATAAAAACTATCTACATGAGCTAAAAACAATCTGGCTGATGTGAGTAAGAAGTATGGTTACTAGCTATTTTACATTTTTCTTATTCATCTCTATCTTTCACTGGTATTATGTGCATAAAAATTCATTAGAAAGTTTTTTTTAATACTTTCAAATGTTTAGACTTTAATCATTTCTATTATTATATTATTATTATTATTGGTATTATTAATATTCAATATTGTTATTATTTACAAGAGGCTCTCCCTTAACAGACTAGTTTATATCTCATAGGTGGCCATAATCTGGGGAGGGAGGGGGGAGGGGGGGGGGGGGGGGGGGGGGGGGGGGAAGGGAGGTATGACTTATTTACATTATCATCATCATGATTTTTAGAATAGTTTTAACTCTGAGGTTCAAAGAACTGGAACAGAATGGCTATGAAGTTGATTGCAATGGCAATTTCACAGGGTATCAAGATAAACTGTCAGCTGATACACTTCTAATAGCAAAATTTCTCAGTTCTAACAGCCAATAATATATACAAAACTTAACTCGACATGTCAGCTTCTTGCCGAAGTCCACAATTGATTAAATATAACACTTAATAGTAAGCAAATGACGGTCAACACTACACTCCTACTTATAGATTCACACATTATTGCATCATGCCATATTTCATTTGTTTTTTAAGAAGGCTTTCGAGCCGAATGTTCTAAAGAAAATTTCAATCAATGCATGCTATATTATCAATTCTAAATAATGTCAGCAATAGGTGCCTATTCATGGTCACATGGTCAAGTCTGCAAAATGTTATTAACAACTAGCCTTGATTTGGATTCATCTAGCACAACTACATTCATTCCATGCTACAATGTCAGTATATCATTGTGATAGTGATGAACCAGTTAGATTTTATCATGATTGATAATTCATCAGATTAAACTGCAGTCTAAGACCACACCAGAAACATTAGCCCCCAACTTTACAATGATCTATGAATAGCTATTATTAATTTGAAAGGGGAGGGAGGGGGGTAACACCCAGAAACCCCCTCCTCCCTGCATGCCCCTGATCTAATATCTAACCTCTTTCCTGCTTTTATTGTTTCAAGTGCAATTATTGACATCTTAAAATTATAGATTGCAGGTGTAATTAGCATAAAGCAGTTTTACAAAATGATCATTTGATCCTAGCATATATAATTCTGATATTATAATTCAAAAGTAATTCAACGGTATTTTTTTGACAATAGGTTCGACAATTACTAAAGCAAACGTGTGAAATATTTCTCTCTAAATTGACACCTCTGCATAAATATCGGCCACTGTGTTCCTTCCTTAAATTCTGTAAGAAAAGAATGTTATTTTTATGACTTTGCTCTCCAATGCTTTGATTAATGGATCCCCAGACAACTGGCTTTACACTGCCACAAACAAGTCGTACAGACTTACCCTCTTGTACCTCCACTCTGCTTGGAAGTACTACTTCATAATCCACAACACTATATACTATAACATAAGCTAATTGATAAAACATGCGATTAGCAGGATGGTAACCGAGGCATTGATAAAAACCAGTTTCATTCGACCGTAAATCGTTCAATACAATGGAATATTTATTCAGTGTGTGGCGACCATTGCGTAATAGCATATTTTTTATAGTCATCCCCAAGAATGACTCGTAACTCCAGGAAACCGGCTGGCTGCTGCCACAATGAAGTGTGGCTGAGTCTCCGACTAAAACTCTGACTTGATTAGGTACTACGAGACTGTACTTCACCTCCACAGTCCGCCAATCTTTCCCGTAACCTGTCAATAAGCTCATCACAAAGGTCATAAAAATCCCGATAGAATAAGTGAACATAGCTAACTTGTGTGGACGGTAATTGGTATTATTATAATAATATTGAAGCAAAACCTTTATATTCACAGCCAGAAAAAATACAACAAATAATAACGAGATGCTTATTCGAAATTGCTACAGTTGTACGCTCCTTTACCTAGCGTATTGTTTTTACAAAGTGCACCGAAAATGCTGATAAACAAAGTTGCTAGTGGAAACTGGGCAGGCCTCTGATCTAAAATAGTTAGAGCATGCTCTTAGGTACTGGTGGATTTAGTGCACTAAATGCACCAGTACCCAAGCGCTTATGCTCTAACTATTACATAGTACTTTTTACATGAGTCAGAGTGTTATATGGGTAAATATTTCACTATTAGGCCAATTTATTTTCACAAGCCTAGTGAAAATAAAGCCTGAGAGTGAAATATCTATCTTGCCACTTAAAAAGTGGTTTATTCCACACTAAAAGTTGTTTGTAGGGGCTACCCACAACCCCCAACCCCCTCTCTCCCCCCCAACCTATATTTTTAGCAGCTGCTCTAACCACAGGTTAAAACAAAGAAAATTGACAAGTTTGGTTGAATGTAGTTAAACATAACAGAGATGTAGCCCACACATCACACAAGCCCAGGTAAAGGTCAGCAGAGGACCTGCAGTATGGCCAGAGCAATGGCATCCAGTTTGCTGACACTGGCATAGTAAGGGGGTGGAGGGAGGGCGCCTGAACCCATGAGTTTACAACTTGCAATTCTCATCAGGTAAAATAGTATGCCTGGAATGGCTGATCCACAACAATCCACTGGCACTATTAGCTCTCTAAGGATGGCTGCTCATCAATGGTGGTATTATTTGAATAGTAAGGGGCTGTAGATACAATATTGTACTCTAAATAATTAGTTTTTCTGTAGGTCAGGTTAGATATATGGGATCAGTCAGTGGTGAATGGCCTTCATTGATACTTACAGATGCAATCAGCCGAAAAAAACAGGAATTCTATGGCTTGATAATACATGGGCATGCGGCCAGTTCAGTTGCCTTGCTTAACTAGTGCAGTTGGGTTAAGAATTGGACTCCAGTCCTGATGCTGTTACTCTACCCACAGTCGCAATCTCTAGATCACGAGGGCATGCTGCCAACCCTTGTTATGGTCAGGCGTAGGCCTTCATTACATGTGTGGGATGTGTTGCCGGCTCCCACTCTCTGCTTTATAACCTTCATTCAAAAAAAAATTATGATCATTATTGTCCCGTGCATGTTAGTAACTATCTGCAGTGTGTGGCCAGACCCTCTCACAGTATTGCTAAGGTTGGCTCTGTCAAAGTGAGTGGTATTCTCGAAGCATAGAAACTCCTGAATCAGTCAGGTGCATGCTGTAATTGATATTTATGCTGACATGAGAGTGTTACATGAGAAGGGAGGTGGAGCAAATAGAGGTTACATAATGAGTGAGACTTAGAGAATGAACTGTAGTGCTGAATGCAGTGTCTTAGGACTCATAAGCTACACTATACTATTGTCAGTGTGGCATTATAATATAGAACTTGGGTAGTAGGTTCTAGTAATTAGGGTTAGATCTCCACCTAGTAGAGGTGTGACGGTCCGTCGGGGCCCCCTTAAAAGCGTTTATGCAGAGCACGCTGCCCTTCACTCTATTGATACTGGACTTATTCTCACACTTACACTCACTGCCTGTCTATTCTCACATGATCAGGCTCTCTGCCTGTCTGCTCTCGGCCTGTCTATTCTTATCAGGCTCTCTGCCTGTCTATTCTTATCAAGCTCTCTGCCTGTCTATTCTCGCACTATCAGGTTCTCTGCCTGTCTATTCTCACATGATCAGGCTCTCTGCCTGTCTATTCTTGCACTATCAGGCTCACGGCCATCTAATCTCTCACTGTCAGGCTCACTGCCTGTCTAGTCTTTCTCTATCAGGCTCATATTCTCTCACTATCAGGCTTACTGCATGTCTACTCTCACTCGCAGGCTTGCTGCCTATCTATTCTGTCACTCTCACTCAGGCTCGCTGTCTATCTATTCTCACACTATCAGGCTCGCTGCCTGTCTATGCTCACACTACTTAGGTTATGTTGTCATGAGTCTTAAATCGGAAAATATAACAAGCCATTCTACATGTTTTCTGCCAAAGAAAACACATAATTATACTATCAGGCTTACTGCCTACCTATTCTCACCAGCTGGCTTACTGCCTATCTATTCCCTCACTCAGCCTCGCTGCCAATCTATTCTCTTGCGCTCAATGCCTGTGTAATGTCACACCAGCAGACTCACTGCCTACCTATTCTCACTCTATCATACTCACTGCCATTCATTCTCACTCCATCAGGCTCGCTGCCTATGTATTCACACACTATCAGGCTCGCTAGCATCTATTCTCACAGTGTCAGGCTCACTCTCTATCTATTCTCACACTCATGTTACAGTCTATCTGTCCTCACACCCAATTTCTTGCATGCTAGCTCACCATTGTATTCATGCACTCTGGGCTCACTGCCTATCTATTCTTGTACTCAAACGAGCCACCTGTCTGGTCCCACACCCAGATAGAGGCTACCCACACCCCCAGCCTACATTTTAGCAGCTGTTCTAACCCTGTTGAGCAGGTATACCAGAGGAAGGTAGCTGTAAAAAACCCAAAATGGAAAAGTTTGGCCTGGTTGCTATAACTACAAGGGTAACGAGCTTGTGCAGTACAGCATGAACAGCTTGAAATATCATGAGTTATTTCACGGGTCATGTAACTAAAGATGTCATTGTGAAGATATGTAGGGTGGAATAAATATATTTATTCCACCCTAGATACCATCACAATGACATTTTTAGGTACTTGACCTTGAAATAATTCAAGATATTTTGGCGGTTACTTCATAGCAACAGATCAAGTTCAACACTTTTCAGGTTTTTACAACTACCTCCCCCTGGTGGTAGCCTACCCAACCTGGGTTAGAGAAGCTGCTAAAATAACAGTTGGGGGTTTTGGGAACCCCTCAGCCAACTCTATACTATGTGCACTTGTCAGAGTGTTAGGGCTAAATATTTCACTCACCTCTGGCTCATGAAAATATATTAGCCTGCTCATGAATTATTTCACCATATCACACTCTGACTCATGTAATAAGTACTATAATATATATATTATGCTATCATTCTTGTGTTTCACCTAAAGAAGGCTGAGTGAAATGTTATATATTAAAATAAATCAGGAATGAGCAGTCCACAATTTTAATAACTAATCTTAATTTTAAATTCATTAATACATTAAAAAATTCCTTAAAGTTTGAAACCGTGCACTTTAATTAGCTAATATGACTTGGTCACTGTCCAGTTAAGTTGCAAACTATAATCCAATCAGTATAATGATTAGATTTAATTACAGCTAGATTATATAAAGCTAATTAGACTTCAATAGTCATAGGTGAGAGGTGCAAAAAGCCATTAATAAATAACTGATAAATCCGTACACTCGTGGGTTAATGCAAGGCATAGAATAATGTAATCAGCACTGTAATAACTATTACGTCTGAGAATATTCATTAATGACAGCATAAAAAAAACATTCACTACAGCTAATACAATAGTGATGTGTCACAATTGAGAATTCAAAAGTTAGTTGTTGAAAAAATAATGTTCACTTGAGATAGTCCTGTGAACAATGTTGACTGATATGTTTATAAAACAAATGATGGTGAATAATTGATGTCACAAAAATAATTCAAAACAATGATGAACCATAACTACTCAATAAATTCATTTACTGATGACAATGAAGTTAATGTTTTGAAATATGTATTGAAGTTACTGCAGTGCTTTTATTAGAGAATAAACAAATAATGATTTGTTGGTAAGTTTGCAGTTAGCAAGTAAAAAATATTGTAAGCATAGCTTTGGATTGAATATTTTAAGATTTAAACATTACACAGTATGATTTTTTGTATTAAATAAACAAACTTATCTTTAAAAATGTTTTGTCCTTGTGTTGCAGTCAGAAGAAAAAGAATCAAAGCTACTATTGTAGTAGGAGGACATTGAAGAATTGGCATTAGTATTTTCGGTAGATTTATTATATCTTGACCGAGTCTGAAGAAAGGGCGAACAATGATAATTGGTGGCAGATGAAAAAGGTGTTGGATTAGACAATAAACAATGATGTGGCAATGAGGTACATTCGGGTTGAGATTGACGATTGGCTAAAATATCAGAAGATATGCTTTTCTTTGAAAGAAAACTATTAGAAGAACTTGTGGAATGAAAAAGATTCCAACGTTGGTAGTGTTCTTCAGACGCAATTAAAAAGTCATCCTCTTCTAATGAGCTTGGTGAAACTGCATTTTCTGGGAAACTGCTTTTTGAGTCTTTGCTAAAACTCCAACAAGAAACTAAATAAGATGGGTTTGGTTTGACGGGAGTCACACATTTTGATTGAGAAGAATGAAAATTTGAAGTAAGTGTCGACTGAGGTTTAGTACATGATTCGGAATAAGAAAATACACATTGTTCCAAGTTCTGGAAATAATCATTACAAGATTTAGTTAATGTACACTCTACCTGTGACTCAAATGGATTCCAGCTATCTACTGATGGTGCCGAAAACGAATCAATTTTGGGTTGTTCAGAGAGTATATCAGATGTTTCTGACAAAGCAGTAAATGCACATTTCTTGGATATACAGTGAAAATTGTTGTTATCTGAAGAAGGGTAATCGATAGTGAAATTAGTTGAGTCAGAGGTAACCCTAAAATGGTTTTGGTTTGGGTTAGTACTGCAGCTACAAGTGGAGCTGAAGTTAGTTGTTGCACCTGATGAACACTTACCGTTGTACATCAAACATTTATTATGAGAACAAGAATACTTGGTAAGGTCCATATAGCCTATGTCCCAAGAAACTTGTGAATTAAAAGGACTCCAATCAGTACTGGGGGAATTATTGACACTATCAGAAGTGTTGCGGGAAGATAGTGAACTAATGGTCGGTTTGAAGTAGTTTAACATGTCGGGTGAGTCAAATGGATTCCAAGAAACTTGTGCACCTTGTATTGCAGAAATAATTTGATCTGCCAGGTCCTGCTGATTGGAAGTGTTAGAACTTTGTTGAAGTGATGACTTGGGTTGCTGTTTTGCTGGTCGTACAGAAGGTTGGAAAGTCCATACATGTGTCATAGCTTGTGTAATGTCATACCTTGACTCCACGCTTATATCTAAGAGAGACTTTATCAAACTTCTACATTCTGCAAAAAATATTATAAAGTAATAAAATTATTCATATTAATATGATTATTATTACTATATCAAATGCAATTATATGTAATGAATAACTAGTGGTGTGCTTGAGCACAAATGGCGAGCGAGCCTTAAACTACACTATTATTAAATGATTGATTTTAACAACTAACACTCTAGCTACTAAAATCAAGTCAAGTTTTTAAATTATGCCTATGCGGTAAAGGGATTCAATGCCATAGTAACCGCTCCCCGCAACTGTTTGAATTGAAAAAGAAGCAACAAAATTAAGTCACGTTATTTAAAGTTTTCTTTGTGACATTCTTAATAGTAGTTGTAACGCACAATACTTTCACACAATTGAACATACCTATGCAAGACTTACCTTCGTGGTTCGTCTAGTGGACAATGAATTTACAAGTTAATGCTGTTGAGCAGGGCTTATAACTGTGACAAATAGCGACTAACTTGAATAGAAATGGAGCTACCATAAGTTTTTGCGTTTTAACTGCACCCGCAAAAGAATTCAAAGCGGTAAACAATTCAATTTCTAAGGTGATACGGGTAATGGTCGCTAAACCGGAGGATTCTGTTTAGTGAAGTTTGGGACGGGGTCAAACGCGGAGCGAACACAAAAATACGGAGGGTCAAAGTACAAAATGACATACATACGTCCAAACATATAAATAAACAAACATCCCCGATTTTCAATTGTGTTACCCCTGTAAGTGTCTCGCTTGCTACACTCGCTCGCCAAATATATAACCTACCACTATTATATGAGAACACGTACTTAATCATACCAGCCTATGAAATTAAACCCCTTTTTTTTTTCCTGTCCTAATACCCTCTGTATATTCCCATCTTATTATTAGATTCCAGATGAAAAAAAAAACTGTATGAAATTTAGCTCTATCCTACATTGGACATGGAAAATTTTTCGGTTTCAGCTTAGTGCCAACTCTGACTCTGAATTCAAACTTCCCTTTATATATATTGGAATAGTGTTCTAGTGCAATGCCAACTATAATAAACAATATAATTTCTAGGCATTACTTCAAACCACCACCATATGGCAGTTATGGCTGCAAAAGAGTTAAGATAACATGTCAACCGACATCCACTTCTACAATTGAACAAAAACTGGATTAGCTAAGAACTTATTTAATTGAGTTTTGCAATAGCATTTTTGTATAATGTGGAGTGGAATAAATCAACAACAAAAACTATATACTCGACTGTACCTTGAGTGAGAGTATCGTTCAGTGGAAAGTCATCATAGTCATCCAATTTCACTTGATCACGAAATGGTAAAGTGTGCATTACCATCGCATATAGAGTGACTCCTCTAAAAAGAACATGGGGAAAAAAGTTGTTCACATAAACATGATAACATTCATGAATAACTGTTGTTGTAAAGTTCAACTGCTCAATTGTTAGCAGATACATAATAATCAACTATTATAATAGCAATTTGTGTATATTATACCAAATACAAAAATGATGAATTTCATTCACTAGTTTTTTTTAACATATGATCAGGGATTTTTAAAGAGGGGAGCTCTTTCAAGAAGGGGTGAAATACAGCAACTGCTGAAAACATGTTCCTACAAGATTCTATTCGTGCATACAATAATTAGCATTATGACTGTCCACAAATTAAAAATTGCACTGCTAAATCTGAAAGAAAAAAATAACTATTTACATAAACAAAAACACCAGAACATCAGAAAAATGGAGTGGTTTATGAGATACCGTGCAACAAAGTTTATGTAGGACAATCTGGGAGGACACTAGAGCACAGAATGAAAGAACACCAAAGATCTCTGACCTCTACTGACTGCACTATTACACCTCTGCAGTTGCAGAGCACGCTGTTCATAACCATCATGTGATTGACTGGAAGAAAGCTAAAGTGGTTTATTACATGTCATCATGGAAACAGCGATGTATAATGGAATTATGGTATATAGCAAAACAGGGCAACAATGCTATGAATAGGGACACTGGGATACTTTGTGGGGTGTATAAGAGTATCATAGCTTGAGGTGTTACTAGTATCACTAAACATATTTATAACATTACCATAGCTACTTGCCTAGGAAATCCTTTATCCTTCCCAAACTATCCTTTATCCCATATGGCAGAGGTGTATCCGCTACTCCGGTTTGTCCGGTTTTCACCGGACCACTTTTTAAGTTTCATGGACACTTTAAAATAGAAGCTGTTTTACGGTTGAGTTAGTTAGTTGGATGACTATACACCAACAAGGACAAAGAGTTGCACTACATTCTATGACCCCTTAAGTTGTAAATTTTAATTGCCTAAGGTGTTTGTCGTCAGTCTTACCTATATAGGATAGTGACTCAGCAGTCTTAAAACAAGTGACTCAGCAGTTTTCCAGCTGCAGCATGGCTGTCTGTAATACCAGCTCTAAGCTTTCTTTGCCTGAACTCCCAGACAAACCACATCAAGATCTTCATTTTTGTTTCCCTAAACGTGAGTATGGGAAGAAGACTCCAGTCAAGTGTAGTTTCAAAGCAAGTTGGTTTTCATCTTGGCCATTCCTACACTATAATGAAGCAGAGGATACTGTCTTCTGCCACACTTGTGTTAAGGCATTTATTCTATAAAGGATAAAGACTAGCCACAATTTGTCTTCTGCTTTTGTAAGTGAATAATATTGTTTTGCATTTCAGGCCGTATTTAATAGCTAATGCATAATTTTTAGATATCTAAGGGGTATTCTAACTGGAAAGATGCCACAAGAGCTTTTCAGAATCATAAAGAGTCAAAGCTTCACCGGGAAACAGTAGAAGCAACAATAACCTTGCCCAAGACCACTGCTGATGTGGTGCACTTCTTAGTAAAACAAAGAAATTGCTTGGGATATGCTTAAAATAATCTTGTCTAGTATGAGATATCTAGCTCGGCAAGGTTTAGCTATGAGGCGAAAGGATCCAGGTGAATCCAATATTATTCAACTTCTTAAAATCAGGAGTGAAGACAATCCAACACTAGCAAATTGGTTGAAGAAGAACTCAAATACCTTCACTTCCCCTGAAAATCAGAATGAAATGCTGCAGATAATGAGTCATCATATCTTAAGAAATGTTCTTCATGACATTCATAGTTCACCATTTCTGACCATAATGGTGGATGAAACTACTGATAAATCCAACAAAGAGCAACTCACTTTGATTATTCTGTGGGTAGACCAAAATTTTGATGTATTTGAAGAATTTATGGAGCTTTACAGTCTTCATTCAATTACAGCAGCAAGCATAGTATCAGCTATTTTAGATGCACTCTTGCGGTTTGAAATTCCACTCTACAATTGGTAGCTGGCATGACCATTGGTTTCACTAGTTTTTTTTAGAGGGGAGCTCTTTCAAGAATGGGTGAAATACAGCAACTGCTGAAAACATGTTCCTACAAGATTCTATTCGTGCATACAATAATTAGCATTATGACTGTCCACAAATTAAAAATTGCACTGCTAAATCTGAAAGAAAAAAATAACTATTTACATAAACAAAAACACCAGAACATCAGAAAAATGGAGTGGTTTATGAGATACCGTGCAACAAAGTTTATGTAGGACAATCTGGGAGGACACTAGAGCACAGAATGAAAGAACACCAAAGATCTCTGACCTGTACTGACTGCACTATTACACCTCTGCAGTTGCAGAGCACGCTGTTCACAACCATCATGTGATTGACTGGAAGAAAGCTAAAGTGGTTTATTACATGTCATCATGGAAACAGCGATGTATAATGGAATTATGGTATATAGCAAAACAGGGCAACAATGCTATGAATAGGGACATTGGGATACTTTGTGGGGTACATGAGAGTATCATAGCTTGAGGTGTTACTAGTATCACTAAACATATTTATAACATTACCATAGCTACTTGCCTAGGAAATCCTTTATCCTTCCCAAACTATCCTTTATCCCATATGGACATAGGATAGAGTGTGTAAGTGGGACACATGGGACCCCATAGGACTATTCCACCTGTCCTACATGGGACAGTGGGATAGGACAGACACATAGGATAGAGTGTGTCAGTGGGACACGTGGGATTCCATAGGACTATCTCACCTGTCCTACATGGGACAGTGGGATAGGATGGACACATAGGATAGAGTGCATCAGTGGGACACATGGGATCCCATAGGACTATCCCACCTGTCCTACATGGAACAGTGGGATAGGACAGACACATATTATAGAGTATATCAGTGGGACATGTGGGATTCTATAGGACTATCCCACCTGTCCTACATGGGACAGTGGGATAGGACGGACACATAGGATAGAGTGCGTCAGTGGAACACATGGGATTCCATAGGACTATCCCACCTGTCCTACATGGGACAGTGGGATAGGACAGACACATAGGGATAGAGTGTGTCAGTGGGACACGTGGGATTCCATAGGACTATTTCACCTGTCCTACATGGGACAGTGGGATAGGACGGACACATAGGATAGAATGCGTCAGTGGGACACATGGGATCCCATAGGACTATCCCACCTGTCCTACATGGAACAGTGGGATAGGACAGACACATAGGATAGAGTATATCAGAGGGACATGTGGGATTCTATAGGACTATCCCACCTGTCCTACATTGGACAGTGGGATAGGACGGACACATAGGATAGAGTATATCAGTGGGACACGTGGGATTCTATAGGACTATCCCACCTGTCCTACATGGGACAGTGGGATAGGACGGACACATAGGATAGAGTGCGTCAGTGGAACACATGGGATTCCATAGGACTAACCCACCTGTCCTACATGGGACAGTGGGATAGGACGGACACATAGGGATAGAGTGTGTCAGTGGGATACATGGGATTCCATAGGACTATCCCACCTGTCCTACATGGGACAGTGGGATAGGACGGACACATAGGATAGAGTGTGTTAGTGGGACACATGGGATTCCATAGAACTATCCCACCTGTCCTACATGGTACTGATCGTCAAAAATTTAGTTAATACATTCTAATAATGAGGTTAGTGGTAATTGTCATGAAGCAAAACATAATATAAAAAAACTAAACAACAAAGTTATTGCGCTCACACTTTTCTTCCACTTGATGGTAAGAAATACAATAGCTAATAAAAACGGGTTCATTCTGAAAAAAGGGGCTCTTGTGAACCCTAAATCCACCCCTGATAATAGTATGTCATTATAATGGAATTTTTGTTTTACATTTTTCACCTTGCTTTCACACCGTATAAAATCTATGTTGATACTTTGCACCAGAACTCACATGCTCCATATGTCTGCTTTCTTGAAATTCCATTCTTCCTTATCACCATGAATAAGCTCTGGAGCTGTATAGGAGTAAGATCCACATGGAGTGAGTGAGGACGTCGATTTCAAATCAACTGCAAAGCCAAAATCTTGAAGAAAAACAAATCACACAATTACACTTTACATGCTTCATGAAGTTGTCAGTTTGCTGTGAAATACTCTTCCTGTTCTTATACCCTACTATTGGTCCAACTTTACTAGTGTTCTCACAATAACTGCTTATTTAGAATCTAAAAACTATTTCTATGTTATGTTTCATGCTGTACTACTGCCATACCTGCAACTTTGAGGTTCATCAGTCCGTCCAAAAGCAAATTTTCACATTTAATGTCTCTATGAACTATATCTTGGGAATGACAGAAATTGATTGCTTCACACATCTGATTGTAGAGAAACCTTGCTTCCACCTCAGGTATGTGCCTGTCGTTAATGAAATCTAGGAGGTTTCCATTCTCTGCTAATTCCAGTACCAAAAAACAGTGACTCTCAGCTTCAAAAAAGTCAAAAACATTAATGATATTGGGGTGAGAAACCCTTCTAAGGAGCTCAACTTCTCTAGGAAGTGCTTTACATTTATCCACTATTTTAAGTGCCACCTAAAATATTATACAGAGTGAAATACACATAAAAGGTATTGTTGCTAGTTGCTAACTTTTTTATCATATATCTGTGCTTCCAGTACAACTCCATAGCTCCCTTGGCCTAGGGTCTTTCCCAAAATGTACTCCATCACTTAGGATTCCTAACTTAGGATTCCTAACTTCGAAGGTCTCAAATTTGAATTGCCCGGAAAAAAACAAGACGAAACAAACGAACACTCTGCCCAACCTAACTACTGCTGCTACACACACTCCGTAGCTGATCCCTCCTGAGGAACTAACTGACACGTGGTGTTCCTTCTCGTGCCCGAGTTTTGGGCGTACTTAGACCCTTTACCAACCGTTACCGCTACGCAAGCTTTCCGAGCCATCCCGCAGTTCTTATCAAAGAATTCTTCTGATTGGTCACCTAGCCCTAGCCCTAGCCCTTGCGCGGCGCTATAATTGGTCACGCGCGGCGCTATAATTGGTCACATGATTTGATTAACCAATGAAATGAGTTTTTTGATAAGAACTGCGGGACTGTAGAGCTTTCCTGCCATGCGGAAATTGGCGAACTAGCGGAGCCAGCGAGACAGCATTAGGGGTGAATAATGCAAAATCGGGTGATATGTAATAGTTAGCATAAGCGCTTAGGTACTAGTGGATTTAATGCACTGAAGCCCAAGGGCTGTATAGGCCGAGGCCTAACTATTTTAGATCCCCTTTAAGCAAGTCCAGTTGCCACTAGTAACTTTGTTTATCAGCATTTTCACAGAAATGGCTAAAGGCAAAAAATAGTGCACACTTACCAAGTTAGTACACCTAGTAACAATATAGCAACGGGATCTAAGGTGAAATATTTTCACCAGCAGGCTAATTTATTTCAGGAGCCAAAAGGGGAGTGAAAATAAAGCCTGAGAGTGAAATATCTATCCATATCACTCTGACAAGTGTAATAAGTGGTTTATTCCACACTAGATATCTTCACTGAAGCAGTTTATTTTGGTAACTCAAGGTGTAAAATTGGCGAAAACTCAGCCAGTGGCTCCACACCCCCAGCTGATATTATAGCTGCTGCTCTAACCTGGCTATAGTTTGAGGAGCAGACTATTAACACATAAAATGTTTAAAAATCAGCTGAGAGCTTGTTCAAGAGTTACTGGTAATTGAGGTTATCATAATGGCTGATGTTTGATACTACAGAAGTTACCATTAATCAGGTAAGAGAGTAATTATGTATTTGTTTGCTGAAATAAAAGGTCATAACTGCTATTATAGTTTTTGCATGAACTAAGCTAAAACATAGTAACAATACTGTCGTTATATGTTACCTATCTAACAGGCTCGCCCGCCATTTGTGCTCAAGCACACCACTAGTAGGTTGGCAAAGGGTTGGCCACGCGAGATTATTCCGCAGGTTTGACTACTCGGTGTGTGTGAGTTGGTAGAAAGGTTGTAGGAAGAGGGGAGGGGAGTTATGGGTAATGACAGCTTAGCAGCAGGCTAGGCGGGGTTAAAACCAGGTAGAGTACCATCATGGTCGGTTGGAGACAGGCAGTGTGGACTTTAAGAGCAGGGTCAAAGCTATAAGGGAGGAGTCTGGTGGCAGTAGCTCCAGTTCTGGTGTTGGCATCTCTGCTGCAGCTGGTACGTGAACAATATTGTCAGTAAAGTGTAGAGGGCTGGGTAGCTGTGGTGTTAACTAGTGTGGGTTTATTGTTGTCAGCCCTTTGCTGCTGAGAATGGTTGTGGGAGTGGCTAAGTAGCCACTTATTAGTTGGGGGAGAACTTATTGGTTGGTGGCTTTATGAGTGACTGCGTGTGCGAGCGGGTAATGTGCCTATTATGTTTTAAGGCATGCAACAGTGTCTTGTTGGGCCACTTTGGGGGCTTGTAGCTCAATTTGTCCTCACCATAGCTAGCAGACGTCCAATGTACATGGCCGCACTTGTTTCAGGAGGGGAGGGGCTAGTCATACTTGTGTGTGCTAAGAGCACAAGTGGCTCACTTAGATATGGCTCTCCCTATTGGGTATAATTTGTGCTATGAGCATCTTCCTATTGGGTATAGTTTGTGCTGAGAGCATGTGGCTCACTTAGTAGAACCTGATGTATAGGCGAGCATGTGGCTCTTCCCATTGGGTATAGTTTGTGCTGAGAGCATGTGGCTCACTTAGTAGCACCTGATGTATAGGGGAGCACGTGGCTCTTCTTATTGGGTATAGTTTGTGCTGAGAGCATGAGGCTCACTTAGTACATGCCACCTGATATATAAGGGAGCATGTAGCTCTTCCTATTGGGTGTAATTTGTGCTGTGAGCATGCTATGCTATGAGTATGCTATGAGCATGTGGCTCTTCCTATTGGGTATAATGTGTGCTGAAAGCACATGGTTCACTTAGTAGCACCTAATGTATAGGGGAGCATGTGGCTCTTCCTATTGTGCTGAGAGCACATTGCTCACTTAGTAGCATCTCATGCAGGGGTGTTGTTCATGTAAAACACTTGTAGTAGTGAGCTCGCAGCTCACCTCATGCGTTGATGCATTACACTAAGGGTGTGTAGGGATCAATTTGTTTGGGTACTATAGCAAAGAGCGTGTGGCGCACAGGCTCAGTAGTATTAATTTTAGGGTTCGTAGCTTCAGGCACTAGCTGTATGGCCAGCATGTCTAGAGGGAGTGTCTGTGGGTAGAACTAATGTGCTGTTCGCACTGTTACTGTGTTCCTACAGGATTAGGGGTAGTGGATGATCATGCTGTGGCTGCACTGGGTCTTCCCAAGTCCACACTAAGTTGGACGCTATGGAGGACATAAGCCGCCCCGTGGAAGGGGTTAAGAAAGCAGATACTCTTCGGGCACAGTTCTGAAGAAGCTCAGAGAGAGAGGACCAGAAATCTTCAAGAACGTTTAGGCCTGTGGCAGACAGGAATGCGTGGGTGGCTAGTTTCGCCCAATACCCAGTGGTGATATGCCACACTCTGATAGTGGTAATTTTGCTTACAGTCACACAACTTTTTGTGAAGAAAGGAATTATCGGTGGGACCTAGCTACTGACGGTAGTACTCATAGAGAACCCATGATTTTGAGTTTGAACTATTGGGAGCAGACAGCCAATGCCCTGAAGATAGTTGAACCAACTATTTATTCCTCACCAGGTAATGTGTTTCAATTCTCAGCTATTCCTGAGGTGACATCACTGATTACTTTGACATTACTCTGTGGAATTCTCTCAACCGAGCTCACAATCACTCATCTCTTGGGCCTATAAGCAACTTCTGGGAGGCTTCTTGCAAAGATGTGGCATTTGTTCAGCTATTGATGGGTAAAAAACCCAAGTGTCATACACTTAGTCAGTTATCCACTCAATCTTGGTAAATTGAGCTAGCTAGTCGTGGATTCCGCATACGAAGTACCTGCATACACTTTAATTCATCCATGAATGATAAAGTATTCAGAAATACAATATCCTCACTTCTCAGCCATCCAGCCTCCATCCTATTTAACGAGTGGCGTGGCATCAATGGCAAAGTAACATTTAGACTACCTTTAAAACTGTAAAAGTGTCACGATACATTCTTACGCATCATGAAATCGGCCAAGGGAGGATATCCATTGTTGTACAGCCACAATCTCCAGATGATTAGAGACAAGTTCTTATCAACATACATGCGAGGGAGAAAGTATGTGGCGGTTATGATAAGGACAAAAAAAATTGATGAGTCTATAACTGGGTTTAGTAAGCTAAATAAAACTCCTTGCATTAAAAGTATCATCAATGATTGCAACAAAGGCCTTGAGCTCACTGGTACAACCAAAACGCTATTTTTTACAGATTTTGGAGAGCATGGAAGTTCAGCATTTATGTACAAAGTCGGGAAAAGAAAGTCGGCATCTGCTTTTTCTCAATATTCAGAGACTACTTTGAATCCATTCTATTCATCTCAAGAATTGAATAATGGATTAGAGTTTATAAGTGGTTCCAATGATTCTGTTCTGATAGCTATTCTTCATAGCATGTTGGCTGCCTATGCAGAAGCTATTGTGTTAGTAGGAGGAGGATCTTTTCAAGCACAAATTTTTCAAATCTACACTCAATTCAAAAGTAGTTTTACTAATGATCATTTGATCCTAGCATATATAATTCTGATATTATAATTCAAAAGTATTTCAACGGTATTTTTTTGACAATAGGTTCGACAATTACTAAAGCAAACGTGTGAAATATTTCTCTCTCTAAATTGACACCTCTGCATAAATATCGGCCACTGTGTTCCTTCCTTAAATTCTGTAAGAAAAGAATGTTATTTTCATGACTTTGCTCTCCAATGCTTTGATTAATGGATCCCCAGACAACTGGCTTTACACTGCCACAAACAAGTCGTACAGACTTACCCTCTTGTACCTCCACTCTGCTTGGAAGTACTACTTCATAATCCACAACACTATATACTATAACATAAGCTAATTGATAAAACATGCGATTAGCAGGATGGTAACCAAGGCATTGATAATAGCATATTTTTTATAGTTATCCCCAAGAATGACTCGTAACTCCAGGAAACCGGCTGGCTGCTGCCACAATGAAGTGTTGCTGAGTCTCCGACTAAAACTCTGACTTGATTAGGTACTACGAGACTGTACTTCACCTCCACAGTCCGCCAATCTTTCCCGTAACCTGTCAATAAGCTCATCATAAAGGTCATAAAAATCCCGATAGAATAAGTGAACATAGCTAGCTTGTGTGGACGGTAATTGGTATTATTATAAGCAAAACCTTTATATTCACAGCCAGAAAAAATACAACAAATAATAACGAGATGCTTATTCGAAATTGCTACAGTTGTACGCTCCTTTACCTAGCGTATTGTTTTTACAAAGTGCGTGTAGATGCTTACTGAGTGCTCTTAGTTCTTACTTGTTCACTGTTTTTAGCCCAGAGGTAAGACTGGTTATTATTACAAAACAACATTCAGTGTGAATCAATTGACCTAGTGATGATATAATCGTGAATGGTTGACAAGGTTACTAATGGCTTGTTGTGACAATATCCAGGAGACTGTCTGACCATGCCACACTTATCATCAATAATGAAAACTGGTCAGGTCTCTAAGAGTGTTTCTAAGCCATATATAGCTACCTTGCACGAGTATAAAGTGTGATGTTGAAAGGGCACTTCTAGTCTGGCATAGCCAGACCCTACTTATTACTTTATTATTTATTTAATTATTAACACCTGTTCCGAGCACTGATCCTGTATTTTCAACAGTCTATAAAATGAACATATCAATAAAACTACCATCAATACCTATCCAGTCTTTAGCATTAGCTCTCTATTGATCTTTCTCTCATATAATATATATGTATATATATAAATAATAGTACTTTTTACATGAGTCAGAGTGTTATATCATAGATATACAACGCCAAAGTGGGATTGGAAACGAAATAATTTTACGAATGATTTTGTATTACGTCAATGAGAGGCCATCCGCGTTATTCGCAAACATTTTTTGTCAGGTTTTGAGCGGGAAGAAGCCGTAGTATTGGTCCAGCTTTACTAAGAGTGTTTCACTGAGGTAGACTAGTTTTTGCGGTGAAGCTCCATCTGGACTGTGACTTTATTTGCGAGGTAGGTTTGTTCTGATGGTAGTTTTAGCTATTGTCTGAACATACTAGGTGTTAGGGAAGGATTCACCATTTTGTATGGTTCTAGAAACCGGCACGTTGAGAACTATGCCTTTTGATAATGATTTTTGGAAATAACATAGTTTTTAGTTACATATAGGCCTTTCAAAAAAAATTTGCAGGCCAATGCGTGCTTGTGACATGCTTATGAAGGTGTTTTTGGGGCCAAGAAAGATGCAAGTTTGTGTACCCCTGTAGGATCACAATGGTTGAACAAATTTATTCAACTGATAAATAAATTTCACTTACTATGATGTGGGTCACATATTATCAGTAGATTTAGTTTATTATAAGTACATTTCATCTGCAGTATGCCTAGAAAGTTCAGGCTCTCCATACCCATCAAGAATGGCCCTAGAAAGAGACGTGGACGTTCAGTGGCAGTTAGTCATGTCCCTTTGTCACTTGACACCCTTGAGTGGACGAGACCAAGCTTTTCCATCTCTCTTCCCATAAATTTATTGTGGGAGATGCGGGCAAGTACTTTTGCTGTTCTACAGAAGAGATTGAAAGAACTCTCTGTGCTTCAATTTGGTATGTGCTTCATTGTACTATATAAATGATTATAAATAATTATGTTATCATAGGATGGGTAGTCGCTAGTAGTGACTCCAGCCAGTTGTTTCTTACCAAAGTAGAGGTCAAGGATGGCGTTGTCTTGGTAAAACATTCAACACAACAAAAGAATAGTGTAGTGATAATAGCTGGTTATATATTGTAATAGGTAAATTACACTATTGTGATTGGAGAGACATTTCACTGGTATCTACTGATTTCTGGTGATCATCTTGATTCAAACAGTTCACTTCTTAATCATTTACCACAAGTTCTTGATACAGCCAGGAAAGTGAACATTGCCATTGAGGGTGTCCAGGTGTTACCAACTACTTTAATGTGCAACTTGCCTGTGGTCAATGTTACCAAGTTAACGAAAAGAATGAAAGCACTGTCAGTACTTCCTCAAGGTAATTTGTAAACCATCTTGTTGGCGAGCGAGCGAGACACTCTCGGGTCTAACTGAATAAATAAATCGGTATATGTTTATACATATGGTACTTGCATATTCACTAAATATTAATTAAGAATTAATACCTCTGGGGTCTTTGATGTATATAATTTTTATTTAGGGTGGGTGAATACCAGCCCAAATGATATGGAGCTACTGGTATTGAGCAAGATCACTGATCATCAAGTAAGAACTCCACACAAATTGCATTTTATTTGCACAGTTTATTCCTTCCCTTGGACTTGTGTTGCGCCCCCCCCCTCCGGCTTTTTAGGATTTGATTACAATATTGATCTTCACATTCTGGGCACCCTTCTTGTCCAAATACTTTCATATCCAAAGAATATTGTAGTTTTTCTTAAAAGATATATAATTCCCCCCCCCCCCCCCCCCCCCCCACCTGGGAAAACAACTGAAATAAATCCTGATTTGAATTACACACATGTAGGTATTATTTTTCCTTGAAATATCTGAAGACCTTTCTTGGAAATTAGTGGTAGCAGGACGTCAATTGTCATCAGATGCTGAACTCCTAGCTTCTCTTCCACAGAAACTGGACACAGTCGGTGAACTGAAGACATTACTTACTGGCCTGCATGTTCTCAAGCTATGTATCGGAAATGATGATGAACTGTATTTTGACATTCAGGCTGTGAGGAAAGGTATATTCAGGGATTCAACTGGTCAGTATATTATTTAGTGCTGTATTCAACTCTTAAAAAGAGGAAGACAACTATCTTAAGGTGTCCCACACTTGTTGTCCCACAATTGTTGGTGTCCCACTCTACTTCATTCATACATATAGATTGATTTATCTACAACAACTCTGTTCTGACCTAGGGTTAATAAAGCAATTTAATTTTAGGTGATTCAGTGGTTGCCGGTTATGTCAAGGATTTTTTAGATCATCACACGATTCGTAGCACATCTTGTCATATTTTGGTCTCATCTGCCTCCTCTCGTTGCAACTCCTGTAATGCTTATCGAAAAGTATTGAATTCTATGTTGTCTCGACAGCTCAAGGAGAAAGTAGAGGATGGCACTCGGACTAATAGCCACACAAATTTTCGCTATCTCAACACTCCAGACAAGTATTATTTTTCCTTGAAATATCTGAAGACCTTTCTTGGAAATTAGTGGTAGCAGGACGTCAATTGTCATCAGATAATTACAGAATTTGCGTAATAGGACCAAGACATGCCAGCGCCGTGAAAAGCGTCTCAGGGAGAGGCTTGAAGCTGAAATTGAAAGGAGAGGGGTACAGGTAATCAATACGTTTGTATCGTCTTCTATGAAAATATTTTGGCATGATATTAGGTGGATGAACACTTGCATGAAGACCTGTCATCAGTAATGGAAGAGAACCATCAGATGATACTTGACAAGTATCCTGAAGATTCTTTTATGGCAATATTCTGTAAGCAGCAGAAGCATGCAGCAAGTCTTAAAAATGCTAAGTCAATGAAATGGGAGGCAGCTATGATCAGGTACAAGCTAGAGTTATGTGGGGAAAACAAAGGGCAGAACCTTTATGAGTTATTTGAGTCACTTTTTATTTGAGCATTAGTGAAGGGGATCCTCAGAACTTTTACCAGTTTGAGGGACTGGCAGCTTCTAATCATTACAGACGGAGGAATCTCTTGTTGTTTGCAGTTGAGGGCTTCAAATTAATGCATGTGTAAAATGCTAATTATATTTAGATGATCCAAGACTTTGTCTTGATCATGATTCTTGTTGTATATGTGTGGACATAAAAAAAATTAGGTGGTGCCTCTATCTACGCCACCTCTCTGGATCAGCATATGACTTGCTTCGCAACAGTGGTATATTGAAGCTACCATCTCAAAGAACACTTAGAGACTACACCTACTATACCCAAGCAACAACAGGTTTCTCCGTGAGTGTTGACCAACAGATGATGGATGCAGCCAACATTCTCAATTGCCCAGAAAGAGAAAAGAATGTGGTTATAATATTTGATGAGATTCATGTTAGAGAAGACCTTGTGTATGACAAACATTCAGGTAAATATATATAGTAACTCTTATCGAAATTCTTAATTCTTTATAATGATTAATATTTTATAGGCCAGATCATTGGCTTCACTAATATTGGTGACATCAACTCTCATCTAGTCGCATATGAGAAACTTGTTGAGGGAGGGGAGGAGAATCAAAGATCGTTGGCCAAGTCAGTCCTTGTCTTCATGGTCAGAGGCCTTTTTAGTAAGCTCCAGTTTCCTTATACACAGTTCCCTTGCCACAAGTTGCTTGGGTTCGAATTGTACGACATCTTTTGGGAAGCTGTTGAGCGTGTAGAAAGGTGTGGCTTCAATGTACTTGCCTGTACTAGTGATGGACTTTCAGTCAACCGTCGTTTCTTCAAGCTTCATGGCACTGGAAGCATGGTTTACAAAGCAATGAATCCATATTCTGATGATGAACGATTTGTATACTTTTTCTCGGACCCTCCTCACCTTATTAAGACTGTGAGGAATTGTTGGTTTAGTGACAAACGGTTGATGTGGGTAAGTACATGTATTATAGTACATAAGACACTCTGTATTATATATATTATTGTTATTAGTATGAAGGTAAATATATTCAGTGGTCCCACCTCTCAAAACTCTACAGTCAGTCACGCTCTAACCAGACAACACCAGGGTTGACGCTCATCCCGAAGTTAAAGTATGAGCATGTACACCTTACCAATTTCTCCAAGATGCGTGTGGATTTAGCTGCTCAGGTGAGTTTTATTAGTGTTTATGATACGAATTGAAACTGTATTGATAATAGGTGCTAAGTAACACAGTGGGCGAGGCTCTAAAGAGAATGAAGCTTTCTGAAATGGAAAAGACTGTAGAGTTTGTGTTGGCTTTTGACAAGTTTTTTGATTGCCTCAATGTCAAAAGCCTAGAGGCTGGAAAAAGGAGTAGGAATGCTTTCAAAGCACCATACAGAGATAATTTGGATTTTAGAATTGAGGTAAAAGCAAAACACTAAATACAATCAGTCGTGTTTTAAACGGACAATTCATGACTCTGTGTATTATGTGTGTGTGTTTTAGTGGCTTAAGAAATTTCTCATATATTTGGATGACTGGGAGGAAAGTGTTCGATCACGACCAGGTTTTGAGAATCAGAGGGCAGCACAGAACAGGATGCTACTCAGTGCTCCCACCCGACTAGGTCTCCGTATAACTGGTAAGGGAATGCTATTTAATGCCCAAATTAATCCCGTTTTGTCATGCAAATTGTATTTAGTTCATTCTTTTCTGGAGTTGCTGGATTACATTTTCACAAGTGTTCCAGGGGTGACTGTGTTTCTGAGCAATCGACTCTGCCAGGACCCACTTGAAAATTTTTTTGGCTGCCTGCGTCAGAGAGGACGGGTCAATGAAAACCCCAATGTTGCGGAGTTCATTAAAAACACCCAGGCTCTTCGTATAGTTAACACTACCTGTGCTACTGTGCGTGGGAACTGTCGTGGTAGCAAAGATCACGACAACATTAAGATAGACAATACTCCCCTTGAAAAAAGAAGAAAAATACACTGATAAAATTATTTATGATAATAGTGATGATATTTGTCTAGGGAATATAAAAAAAAAAATTATTTGTCTTCACTGTAACTATTAATTTTCTTCTAAGTCCTTTTGATTTTTGAAGTTGTGTTCTGTTTTGTTGCTTGTATAACTCAAGACAGGAGCTGGCAAAAGAAAATCCACGCACTGTCAAATACATTTAACTTAGTCTCCTTAACACTTCCTGTGAAACTTCCTCACCATAATGTCCAGTAGACATAACCCACAATGTCAACAGGTCTTCATTGGACATTATAGCATCCAGAATTGTCTTCTTTGTGCTGTCATCAATTTCTGTGAGAGCCTTCACATGCAAATAATTTCTTATTTCATATTCAACTATTTCGAAAACCAAGTAGGTGTCATCACTAACGTGCCATAATCCCCCTCTATCAATCTGGTTTGTCCATTCTTCTGTTCCACTGCCATCCATGCTATCACCATAAAACTCAATAAGTAGGAGCACTATTTCATCCTTATACTTGTGTGAAGTTTTTTCTTTTTTTTTTGGTACTTTAAGGCACACGTATCCTGCAACGTACCGAAGAGCATTTTTTTTTTCCATCCAGTGTGAGGGTGTAATGGGTATGTGTGACATCCTTCTTTATTTCAAATTTGTTCTTTATAAGTTCCCTGAATATTCTTGTGGTTATGTACTGATACACGGTCGCAATGGCTTTTTTCTTGATAGAGGTTTCAAAAAAGCTATCCCACTTCTAAAATCCCTGCTGGTTCGTAACTGATGAAACATTGCCCATATTTTTTCAGCCCGCAACACAAAAGAACGCTGATCAGCTGAAAGACATTTTCTTAAGGAAGACACAAGCCAATCTGAAAAACTATCCAATTCTTTCTTACTTTCCTCAGCCATACACCCATGTGAGCAAGTCAGCAGCTGCTTTTAATGCTTTTGTGGCTCTTTCAGACTTCACTTTAAAACCATCATCTTCCAATAACTTCTGGAGGTTGTCTTTCAGAAGACAATATTCTATTTCAGCAGTGCCTAAAAAAAATATTAAAGCTAGCTGAAAGATGCTAGAAGATACAAGAAGCACTAATTCTAACAGCCTTACCCGCAATAGTCTCTTCAGAGCACGTTGGTAACGCGCGTGCCAGTAAATGTTGTTTTTTACGAGTATATACAATTTTAAGGTAATGCGGATGGGGTCAAAATACGTACGTATATAATTCCGTTTCCAATCCCACTTTCACGTTGTATATCTATGGTTCATCCCATCTCTGTATCTATAGATACAGAATGTGTCACTCATAATCTTTTGGAGTCCATATACAATGCCTGTCTGTATAAGAATTAGAGATGTTTAGACAAGAGTGGATACCCAGATTTCTCTCTGGTGGCAGCGTTAAAAATTATACCTTAAGTGAGCCCCTATAGTACTCGAAATGAATTGTGGATCCACCATTCACTTCGAACAGCCATTTCTCAATGCTATCATGTCAGTCAACAAAGGAAATGATCATCAATTGATGTATCAGTGTTTGTTGACAGTAATAAAGCAATAATAACCCAACATATCTCGTACAAGGCTTCTAACTTCACTATACACTATGATTGATGACACTTTACCACATTATTATAAGTGACACACTTTACCACATTTTCTCCTTAAATTGTAGTTAGAAAAGCAATGTTTATTAGGTGCAAATAATATTAGTAGCTATACACTGTTAGTTACATTATATTTTACATACCGTGTATACAATGTATCTATATAATGTGGTATGATTGTTACTTATATATACATTTACTTAAATTTGATCATATAGCTAGTTTACTGATGACAAGAAGCGTAAGCCACAGTGCTACATTGGCAATTACTTTTAAAATATGTGATACTTTCACTATCTAATAAAGCTTTGGTTCCAAACGAAGCTTATGTTTTAGCTAAGTATGTTATAGTGATTGGATAACACCTTAAGGAACAAATACAATTAATAGAGGTGCCTAATTTCTGTGTGAAATATTTACTGTAAAAAAACATAACATGATTTCTTAAGCTGTAAAGTAATTTATTTATTTTTTTTTTGCATTAGAGTGGATTAGAAATAAAAATGGCATAAAGAATAGGTTTGGCTAGAAATATTTTGGATTTGGGATTGTCAGATAATATGTTGTAGCTAGCTATTATACACAGCTTGAGGATAGTTTGATAATATGCTAGATTACTACTATAAAAAACCACAGGCAGGTTCTGTAGATAATCTGAATAAGATTGAAATCAAAACGAACGTTGTTTACACAGAATAGAGGAGAAAAACTTTCATGAATACACTGAGGAGACGGAAAATACTGAGCAATGACACTGTGTCATGACTGTAGATATTGTTGTAGGAGGAAATAACTTGTATGGGGTTATGTGCAATAAATAAAGGTGTTAATATTGGCACATAGAGTAAAAGGCCTCTCAACTCACACGGTTTGGGTGTGGGACACGCAACTTCAAGAGATTCTCATGCTCTAATACTTTGGACTAAATCTCACACCTTTTTAGACTAACTTGTTATTTTTAGATTTTCTGGACCCCACACATACATAGATATATACTGGTGAATATCATATGTATAGGAGTAAAAAATACACATAGCATATAAACATGATATACACTGAATGGTGTATGCCATCAGTATACATGTTTATTACGGTCCCCATACCCAACTGGTGTATACCCTAGCTTTTGCATGGTGATTGGAACAACAGATTTTGAACACTAAATATCAGTGTTCTATCTAGAAAAAAATTTAATTACCATTTAAAGCAGTGTACCTGTTTGTATGAGGCAAATGCTGTAATTAGGGCTCATCCTCAAGTTAACATCATACTAGCTACACACAATATGCAGTGGGAGAAGCTGGGAAGAAAAAACTTCCCCTCCCCCCCCCCCCCCCCCCCATTCCATAAGATGATCCTGATGTAGGACTCAGCAAAGTTGACAATTTTTGGAAAAGACCTGAACTACTTTTTCATGACTAGTATTTTGACCAGATCTGCTCTCAAGTTATAACTTTTCTTATAATCTCACGCTAAGGTGATGCCAGTCTCACTCCATAGTACAAATTGTTCTGAACAGGCTGAAAGGACACAAGATGCAATTTCATTGTAAAAAACTAGCAGTTAGGTAAGAGTCGTCATGTCGCGCGTGCGACCTTGTTTCAATTAATACTGAAATCAAATCAATTTAGCCACACCTACCTTACCGCTTCTGTGGATGCAGACTAGAAGAGGCAGAGTCTGGGCCTGGCAAGATCAGTAGAATGGTGCTTAAAGCAGTGTTAGAATAAGATAAAGCAAGCCAGGCAGGAGTCACTATTGGGTACGTATCGTAATGATGTTGTCTTGGAAGCAGCTCGGATACGGCCCCCTACTGTACGCCGTTCTCGCGTTACTGTGCTGCTGTTTCAGCCTGCGGGCATGTAAGAAATAACTCTGGCTAGCTAGCTTTACTGTATTGTAGCCTATTCAGTTGGAATGCGTCTTTGATAAATACTCAGTATAAAGTTTTACTGACTTGTAATTGGTTTTCCACCTAAGCTGACTTCTCTAGCCTAGACCATGAATTTTGGAAGTAGCAGCTATAGAAATAAGTGCAGTGTTGACTGTTCAGTGTATTTGTGATAGCTAGCAAGTGACAAAATTAACACTTTTTGTTGTGGGTGCTCCAGGGTAGGTGTTGATTGCTAAGGTAGCCTGCAGGCATAGTGTGATTTGATTAAGAAAAATACCAGCTGGTGCAGTAAGGAAGAGATTGATCAATGATTGAGTAGGGTTGTTCACTAGAATTTGAGTTTCTATCTCTTGTTAATTTCTGTAGAATATTCATTCATCCATTAAATTCAGTTTCCACACATGTTAATTATATTCATTGCTATTCAATCTGTTTCATGCTCAGTTTTATTAGAGGAATTCATTCTTGTAAGAAATTTCACTTGTCAAGAAATACACTAGCAATTGCACAAAGTGTGCTGAGTATAGTAAAGTCAGGTATATGATTTCATTGCAAAGCAGCTGCTGGGCTACGTGCCATTAGTGTTTGCTTGTTGTTTGTTTATGATTGTGTTTTCCTGAGCCACACCCTTTCCTCAATAATTTTGTCAGTTGACTTGCAGAAAGTCTATTATAGAAGTACCAATTCTGTTTTATTTTTTTAACTCTTCTGATTATGTTTTATTTATATATTTTTATTGACTTGGTCTTGTTCTCTTCTCATATTACTAATGTCTTCACCATTATCATTTCCTCCTTATTGAGTCTTAATTCATTGCTCTCTCCTCTCTCTTGTATTTATTCTATTTCAAGCAATTCAGCCTATAGGCGATCATCGAAACATATTGCACAGTCATGTGATCTTGATAATGTCATGTGACTGATTACTGTCATGTGATCTTGCTTACTGTCCCCATGTGCAGCTGTGAGTGAGGCAGACCTGAAGATGTGTTCTAGTTTAGACATCTTCATCAACAACACCAACCGTGCGGTGGCCCAGTGTGAGCGAGACTCTAATTGCACGGTGGTGACGTGCACCGTGAGTGATGCCCGAATATCGCAAATCATACTTAACTCCCAGACAAAGTTCCTGCCGTGTCTATCACCTCCAGCCATTTCTTTACTATTTCTGCGGCCCAATGGTTCCGTGTTCAGTAGTCATCTCATTAACGAAACTATGGAGGTGCCGCTACTCTCCACACCCATTACCGTAGGCAGCTTCGACTCTACTCTGCACCTGTCCCTGCACGTCAACATTAGCCACACCTCTCCAGACTACTTGCAGGTTGAGGTACGCATGTGTGGTGTGGGCGGTGTGATTTCAAGTGATAATGTATGTGTATGTGTGTGTGTGTGTGTGTGATTTCAACTAGTTTGTCGGTAGAGATAGTTAAGTGGTAGACAATAAAGAAATGCTTCTGTTTCATTTAAGAATTGTTTCTTTTTAATACGTATACAACTTCTACCCTCTTATCTCCTGCTGTTGTGATACACTTCTAGTTATGTTTATGCCATGCAAATGGCATGAACATTTGTCCCACAAAGTGAAAAGTGGCCAACATTTTTCTGCAAATAAATGAACACGTCTGAAGAAGGACCTCGGTCTGAAATATTTTTGATTGAATAAAAAATCTAGTCTGCGTTTATAATTGCTTAGCAGCTGAAGAGTAACTTCAGTGACCACAGTCTGAGACGTTCTTGATTGAATGAAGTCTATCAAGTTAGTTTTGAGTGGAACAAACCACATAAGAATGAGCCTACGTATGTATACAATATTGTAACTGAGTTTGTGGAGTGTGAGGATTGATCAAACACTGCCCACATTAACACTTGACCAATCTGTGTCAAGTGAGACTACTGGACACAGCTACATATTTAACACCTGAATATGCATATGCTAACTTACAATGTTTAATTATTGCTGGAGTTGTGCCACTAGAAGTTCAATGTGTATATAATCATCATTCTATGATGCCAAGCTGTACCTGCTGTAACATGTAGTTTGAAAAAAGTCTATAGTCTTAAAAAGCGATGAGCTAAATTAACTGTACCCCGTACTTCACGCAGTAATAAGAGTAATAATAATAATAATAATAATAATAATAATAGCAAACTAACAAGTACCCCGCCACACAGTGGCCTTATTTACCCATAACACCATTGTTGTTATTACTGACGACACCTTATCCACCTTGTTTCTAGTTATTACTACTACTATTAATATTACTTTATGATTATGATCATTATTATTATTGTTATTATTATTATTAATTATTATTATTACTCTCATTATTGTGTGAGTAAGGGTTGATGAATTCACATAGTGTTGTCTTAGTTGTTACTGACAGACAAGTGTATTATTATATAATAATTAGTAATACTTGGTAATAATTAATATTTACTGGGAATTTGTTCAATCTTGAAAGGTGATAGACTAGTGATAGTGTCCGTCTACCAATGCTTCGTGCTCGACCATAAATTTGACCAGATCATTAGTCTGTCAGACACATACAGTGTAAGTCAACTGTTTACACATACGTAGGCAGAGCTGGTCTATTTTATTTGAGTATGTATGTAAATATTATTATTAAGATTCAAAACTAATTTAGTTGAAATTTGTTGTCAAACTCTATCTTGTTGAGTCTCAGAATAAGTGGGTAGTTGTGGCGTTACAACAAAAAAAAACACGTTTCATCATGGATGGTAATTTAATTAATGACACCTTTTTAGGATCTCACTAAAATAAATATGTTCTGCACACTTCAATTAAGACTGGAAAATAAACATAATTTAAAAAAATTATCAGTTAACCCTTCAAGCTATAAACCCAATTTTAATTGTCCAATTGTCTTCCCTATCTTTGTCCTGCCAGAAAGCTCCTTTGGTAGTATAGATTTGAGTCAGTGGGTGTGTATCAACATAGCCAGTAATCTAGTTCACACAGAGGAGTTTCTCTATCTAATTAACCTTCAAACAGGAGAGCTGGATGATGAAAGGCTGGTGGATCTGTCATTTCCCTCAGGGCTAAGGGCCAGCTGCATTCTCACTCTCTCTCTCTCCTGAGGCTATCCTGTTAATTACTGATCCATTTCCTGTCCCAGATGACTTGAGGTTTGGCTCCCTATAAAGTGGAACTGATTTCATGGCAGAAACTCTTGTCCTGTTATGTCAAATATGTCCTGTAAGTTTGGAGAAGACATTAATTGCCCACAAAAGATGAGTGCAAGCAAATTATAATTTGGATTTGTCCAGTGTGGGTGTGGTCTATCTGCAATGACTTGCCGAATGCAATGGTTGTAGCCTGTTAGAATTGGGCGTGGCTGTTATTTGATTTAGTTCAATGTAAGTATAATAGATTGTAAAAATGTTTAACCTTTGAAACTGTGAGTTGATTTCTCACGTGAATATATGTGTAAACCACAAAACATGATGTCCCAGTGCCCCATCGGCTTCCATCCACACACTGAAACATCTTACAACACTATAGATTACATACACCATGTCTACAGTACACTAAATAATCCAGTCCTCTGTGAACTGGTTAAGTTCTTGAGATAAATATTCTCTGTTTGCCAGTACTCAGCAAGCTCTCTGCTTGCTCATACATAGTATTGCCACACTTGCAGATATAGTAATCTTTATTAATCTAAGATAACCTACCAGTTGGGTAATGTAATCCACTCTGTTTGGTTGGTTGAACTTGATTGGTTGCCGAAAGTTTGTTTCCAAGAATTAAACGTTATTTTATAACAGCTTTGTTACCTTGGCAACCGTGTGGAGATGACACTGCCGCTTGCCTTATAAGTGCCTCGTTAAAATTGGCAGTCGACTCTAACAGATATTTCAGCGTGGGCATAAACACAACGTGGACTTGCACCTTGTTATGGCTACTTGACTGATGCTGTATATAGTCTGCCTGACTTGCCAGTTTGATCATGTACTTGTAATTATAAACATCATCTTTACAATAGACTGATTGAATCTATCTCTCACTCTTCCTAATCCAGATGTTAATTTTGTCGTTACTTGTGTACTTGGGAATGTCTGGGATTAATTTTGGCTCTGGTTGCAGCAAATAAACGTTTCTTAGAGTATTGGGTTAATCATCTGTCTAGATGTTGTAAATTAAAATGGTGATGAAGTGCCTTGGTGTGTGTATGTGTGTGTCTGTGTGTAAGTCTGAACACTAAACATGGCGGGCAAGGAGACAGAGGGAGTGTCTGACTGTGTGCATTTGTCTAACTGAAGGCTTTGGAGCATGGCAGTTGACACACACACACACACATATGTACATACACACACATACATACACACACACATACACTTCGAAAGGAAACAACAGAAGTAATTGTTATAAACATGTTTATTATGTGTGTGTGTGTATTTATATTAATTATTCACTGAGTCCTACATGCAATAATGATCTACTCGGATATAGAACTCTATTGGTATCATCGCTTTAGGCCAGAGTGAATAGATTGTATATTTCTCCTACAAGGTTTACAGATCTGCACACACACACACACACACACACACACACACATGCATGCACTATATCTACTAAATGATTCACTTATTGTTCTGTCGATTCCAGACGGACCTCATCCAGCAAGTTGTGGGCGTGCCTCAAGCAACCATTCAGCCTCTTAATGAACTCACCTTTATCATGCTTGATCCTTCCATGTGCCAGGGGACAGAGCCCTCATTGACCACACCAACAGAAAAATCCTCGTCCTTGACCACACCCACAACAGACTCGCGGTCAAGTAGAGTGGAGGGTATTTCTGGATGTGGTTCTGTTCCTGGTCAGGAAGCTGCCTGTGAGTTTAATTCCAGTTTAATATTGGTATACTAAAGTTAGTCAACATTATTAATTTAAACCGAATTATTACATGACTTTTCCAGTCTAAGTTATTTGTCATTGAAAAATAAAGACTGCGGTGTTTTTTGTTGTTTTTTACGTAAAAATTGAAATTTTCACTTATAAATTGACTCACTGATGATTTATAGAGTGATAGTTTGTAATAATATTGGTAAAGTGCATCTGTATGCGGTACATAGTCTGCAATGTTTAGTACCACAGTGTCCGTGTCACTTTAAATGTACGAGTTTGAAGGCTCTATTCCTGTAGTGTATTAAGTTGGGAGAGGGAGAGACATATTCTTATTTGTACGAGTTTTTGGTTGAATGGGGAAAATTGTGGGTGTTCATTTTGCATTCAAAGTGTTAGTTTTTTCCAGACAACCCCTTGTGGCACATGAGCCATTTCTGTTCGAATATTGAACATCACACCCTTCAATACAATAGAATACTCACACGTGCTGCTATAGTTAGTCTATCCTTTACCACAATCTACACACAGTCACGAGTGAAGATCTTCTAACAGAATCCATAAACTGACGTCTAAATATGAGCGTAGTTGACACTAGGGCTACCTACCATATGCCATTTGGTGATCAGGATTATTTTAGCATTATACATATTGGCAGTTTGAGCGACTTTACATTTTTTTAATTTTATTTATTTTTTTTATTTTTATTTTTTTTTGCAAAATATGTGAGTACATAGTTTTTCCTTCGCACCAGTTCTTGTGTGTGGTGTCGCTTTAAATAATAATGATCAGGATAAGGTTTGGTTGTAGTTGCAAATGTACCTACAAATTATAATACCTATGTAGGATGTGTTCCAGTATTATAGCAGTACAACTCATAGTGCATTCAATTTTTATCGTTCAATTTTTACCACTACATAGCTAACGAGCACGTCTAGGCACAGGTGAACATAATATATGACAGTTAAGCATTTCACAGTTAATGTACTGGAATCTTCCCATTTCTTTGTATCGTTTGAATTTTCCCCACTGACAATACGGTTCAGAGTTGGGTATCCTTCCCGCCATTCCTCCGTTAATCACAGCAGATATCTGATACTGTTGTGTCCTCATCCTTGGAGTAGCTGGTTATCAATGAGCTCAGTGTGGTCAGACGGCTGGTTAACTGAATTAAGTTAAGACAACTCCCTTCTGAGCCAGGTTGGGGCACGTCCCACTTGCCACGCCCTCATCTGTCATGCATTTAATCTGTGGACACACGCGCTATAGTATACTATACTATAGCAAGAAATACATGTTGTAGAATAGATTTTGGAATTCATGATACATAAACTTGGAAGGTTTAATTGACTGCTGTGAATGAACAGTTGCTTTAACTCCAGCCTTTTTTTCTTCTTTTATCTCCACCACACACACACACACTATTAGTTACTATTACTTTGTTGAACATTTTCTTTGTTAGATTGAAAAAAAAAGCCTCTAAATTTCGGCTTAATTAACTGCCTTATGTAAGAATCTTTCACTTTGTTGTGGTCACTGCTTTATAATACAAATTGGTTGTCTGAGATATGCATTGAATGATATATATGCAGCTGCTGGTAATTTGGAGTTGTCCCAGTAGTGAGCTTTATAATTGAGTTTGGTGGTTTCAAGTCATTCTTGTTTTGTGCCTGCTGTGTACTGCAGCTGCCAAAACACGCTCCTAGCTGATTGAATTAAGTTGCTAGTGGCAACCAACCTTGTTGGTAATTTGTCTTAGAATTATTGCTTGAATGCAAAACTACAAATAATTGCACAAATAGTATGTAGTGAATTATGTTTTGGTTATTGTCATTATTGTATATGATGCCATCTGTTGTATGATTTTTTCTCTATAATTGGGGACTTGTAATTTTAAATGACTCTATTCCTTGTGATAAAATTCATGACCTTTTTTCGAATACCGTAGGATATACGTTTGAGTATTATCGTTTCCGTTATCTTTTCTTGTAAAGATCTTGAAAGAAGGTCTGACATGTCTTTATAAAGAAATTTCATGCCAGTATCAATCTAGGTTTTCGCCTCTACTTGCATGCCTGTTCTTGGATGATCCTGGCAAGATTGGTCAAGATCTTAACTAGAATCTTACAAGATGTAAATCTTTAAAAATCACCATCTTCATGTGTCGAACTAACCCACAGACTGTCCAAGATTGGTCTAGATTTTTGCTAGAATCTTACAAGATGTAATTCTTTAAAAACCACCATCTTCATGTGTCAAACTGACCCACCTAGACTGTGCTAGTTTACTCTAGACTTGGCCAGAGAGACGTGTAAGGTACATGTGATGTAATTAGTGAAGACCCATTACCAGACACACATGCCAGTCAGCGTACGTGCGTGGGCAGGATGGGGTCATTGCTTGCTGGTTATGAATAGGACATAGGATTTATTGCATCACTGTAATGAGCATGTGTGACTCGTGCTGTCATGACGACTAAGCCATTGGCCCGCGGATGAAAAGGAAATAATTGGCATTCGGCTGAACAGCGGTGTATATTTGTATAAGAATGCTTTTGTCTTTTGTCTTCTGTGCGGTTATTGATATATTATTGGTGCTAAACTTGCTGGAAGTGAGAGAAAGAATTTTATACAGTGTTCTGAATATTCCAAACAGATTTGTAGTTAGAAATTTGCTTCAACTCGTACATGCAATCAGTAACGGTGTTGAACCTTAGTTGTCAGGGTGAGTATTTTCAAGTAGAGCTTGAAGATCCAACAATTCTTTCAGTCCCTATACTAAGTATTATTTGGCTGGTAGTAACACTTGAACTAATAGCTAGTGCTGGGGTTCGCACCACTGGTGTGGTGATTATAGAACACTCTGATGGTATTGGCCCTGAGGACATTCTAAACCAACTTTTGATAATCCTAACATACAGGGGAGGAAGTTGTTTTGAATTGTAGTGTAATGAGAAGATGATGTGAGGGACCAACACTTTAAACCTCACTGGCTATAGTGTCCAGTGAGGATGCTATGCTTCTGTTGTGGTGTTGTTTTTGGTATATATTCTTTGGGACTTGAAATAACATTAATCTCTAGTCCAGCTTCCATTTTCATCTGCAACTTGTCTACTAACATTGAAAGTTTGATCTCTTTGAAGTGTACATTTAGCATTCACTCTGACTTCTTGTGATGTGGTGTGTAGAGTGTAAACTAGCCCTGTTTGGGAGGAGGGAGGGGGTTAGTGGAGGGAGGGGGTTAGTGGAGGGAGGGGTAGTGGAGGGAGGGGGTTAGTGGAGTGGTTAGTGGAGGAGGGGTTAGTGGAGGGAGGGGGTTAGTGAGGGGGAGGGGGAAAGAGGTGAAAGATTATGGAATAAACTCATCAAATAAACCGGCCATGATTGATCACATGCGCTTGATTTCATTTGGTCTGTTATTTGAAACAACTTAATAAAAGATACTGTAAAAATCGTAATACGATATGCATGGAGTACCTGGTACTCTCCAATTCTACAGCCTATGTAGCATCAAAAAGAAAATGTGTGATTGCTATGTATTTGATTCTGAATAAGCTTGCTCGTCTCTTCCAATGTCCAGTTGATGTGTTGTTGAATATTAGATGCTTGCAGTTCATGACTATCACACAACTAAAATATCCCCCCATGTTGAAACTCCGCCCATGCAACTGATTTAGAGGGAAATGTTTGAAGTGACGTACATCTTCACTAAACTGAAAATCCTTCCTTTACATTGACATTTCACTCTCCCTGTGGTGCCTGTTTATCCAATTAGGTGATTACTAGTTGAGCCTAATATTGTGTTATGTTTACTTTCAGGTGGAAGTTGTGCTGTGTCCAGATCTACTATTCTGATATTCGCATTCCTACTACTGACATATTGTGTACTGAGATAATGGAAACTCTCATTCCCATTCCACACAATTCAATGACCTTTTATAATACGTTTTTAATTTTTATTTTTTTTACCTTGACCACACGTTACCAAGCAACAAGAATTCTCAGGTTCTTTAGCTGCTATCACTTTCTTGTACTGCAAATCATCACAATAAAATGTTTGTTCTTTCTCTGTTTGTGCAAGTATATGTGTTTGTATTTCAAATGTGTTTCCAGAAAATTATAATCATTAGTAAACAATTTTATTTTGTGGCCTTTAAAATAATTGCTTTACACTCCCAAGTGGGTGTGTCCACCATGTCGCAAGATCTGCAACTGCCGGGGAGGGGGGGAATGGAGATGATATAATATTCTGAAGCTAACATTGCATATTAATTGGTATCTTTCATGCATTATAGTATTGAATTGATCCAACTAAAGACTGAAGAGTGTTACTACATGTAATTGTTCAGTATAACACATGCTCAACTCTACTCATCATGTTTGTCACCAAGGCTATCAGGACTGATCTTGAAGATTCGCTAGCACTGACCCATGGATGAATGTGCTCGAACTGTCTGCAGTATCTATCTGGGGGTCAGTTAGCCATACCCGCTCCAAGTTAGTGGTACACCAGATAGTAATGATATGCCAGGTTCAGAGAGACCTTATTCATGAGTTGGCTGAGGTTTAATGAACTACATCATAGCCTATCAATTTACAAAGCCATAGACAATTACTATTTCTAAAGGGAATCTGCAAGGAATATTTCAATTATTCCAGAAGACCTTTCATAGAAGGAAGGCGTGTCCTGACATAGCAACATTTTTGTGTGTACTCTACAAACCTTCTGAGTCACGTTTCTTAAGGTCCAGTTATCTGGAGGAAGTTTGCTACAGGAGATGATCAATCATGCATGCCATAATGAAACATTACAAGTCATGGTGTTGAAGTGCCTGTTGCCATGGTGTTAGAACCCACACATGTGCTGTCCAGATACACGAGCAAGCAATCACAGCAGCAGGTGAGAGAAACGTGTTGCCAAACTACCCAGGTAGCAGTCATGTCACTTTTGAATGAAATTAAAAAAATAATTAATTTTAAAAATATTTATGACTAGGGAAATACAAAATTAACTACTGTAACGATCAGTCAGAAGCATTTTCAAATTAACAGTGAAATAATTATAATTTTTTTTTAGCAATTCAAGTTAAAGAATATGGCAGATTAGTAGCTTATAATGAATCCGTTCTTTACTAAAAATGATGACGACTAAATGATATAATAAATGAAGAAACTAAATTAAAATATAAGTATGATAACATAAAAGATCAATGGGTGATTACTGACCAAACAGCGAGATGAAGACGTTTAACCCAGCAGGAAAGCCCGACTGAATTGGATTACGTAGCGTTTATTATAACATGATAATTGTCCCACAACCAGAATCATAATGCCTAGAGAGAAAGACGCTCACGCCAATAAACAGCACATTAATTATTTATTGACAAATAATGCAACAACAACAACAAATTAACTGAAAAAAGTAATTGTGAAAAAGTAACAGGAGTGAGGGAACACAAAATCAAGATCAATGGAAAAAAGAAAGAAAAACAGTGACTTTTGTTTTTGTTTGTTTCAGTAGTCATAATCAGACTTGTCCAGATACTCGTGCACATTATCACATCCGGCTTCACGGGCTAAATGAATCAGTATTCCAGTCGGCGCCTTCCCTCTCTTGGGCATACAAAAGCTGCAGTTGCAGATCTTGCGACACGGTGGACACACCCACTTGGGATCTCGCAGAGACTCTGCCAGCCCTTCCCCATATCGGTTCAACAGACAAGGGGCACAGAACTGGCCCCTCACTCCCTTGCAGTTCCTATTGTGGCACACCGTCTTGGTGTCTTTGGTTTTCTGTCTGCATTGGTGGCACGTTGTTCCGTTGACGCGGTCGTACTCTTTGGCAGTGCTGCTGCTGATTACTTTGATGTGGCGAGTGGGCGGGTAGGCGGGGTTGTCATCTAGCTCTATGGGAAGTTCCTCAGAAACTCTACGAACTCTAGGACGTCTGCAGGAAGAGAAAGAACAGAAATTTTTGTGAAAGTGTGTTTGTATGTATGTGGGGGTGGGGGGGATGTATACGACCATTGAAAAAAATGTGTGTGTATGTGTGTGCGTGCGTGTATGCATGTATACATTGCGTAAAGAAATACAATATATGTACGGTACCAAGATCGGTTCAAACCATCCAACCAGATTGCTTAATTCGCAGTGAATATATTTCATATCCACCTCCTAGAGGAAATAAACCGAACCATGAATAAATAAACCGTAATCAAAAAACAGTTTTTGTGTTTCCTATAGCCTAGAGCCATTTTCTATAGCCTAGAGCCATTTTCTATAGCCTAGAGCCATGGCACAAGTCAGTAGAACCCTTTTGTTCGGTCGGTATGAGATTTACACTCTCCTCAGGCCTTCAGCCCTCGGTTGTAAAAATCCTCTGAATCGGCTAAAATAAAGTACAACAATAAACCAGCACTACATGTATTCGGGGAAAGAGTAATGAACTGGTGTTACCAGCTATCAGAACACAATGAAAGGTGTTCCAAACATCTGTAGCTGAAACAATAATTAAACCCCAAAAAGGATGTCCAATGAAGCACTGGAACAACTAGACAGAATGCAATGGTATTCACAGTTTTACAAAAGACCTAAGGACATAATTACTGTAGGCTAAAAAACAACAACAACATCTTCCAGCTTCACCTGGATTCAATAATAATGAAATGTAAAACAGGACATGATCAGATACCCTACAGAACATGAAGGGGCCTACAAATTGTGCAAATACAAGGCGGAAAAGTCTATTCTTGAATTGTAAGAGCTCATGGCTATACATTCTGTAACTCTAGAAACTATCTAGAGAGCTTGCTATAATAACCCATGATACTCAAACTCCTTCCACCCAGCTAACAGCTTGCTGAAATAACACATGATACTCAAACTCCTTCCACCCAGCTAACAGCTTGCTATAATAACACATGATACTCAAATTCCTTCCACCCAGCTAACAACTTGCTGAAAACAGGAAACTATTTTTAAAACTAAAATCCTAAGCTTCTGCAAACCAGCTGCTTATTATAACTCTACAAAGCATTCCAGGGTTTTGAATATCATTACCGGAGAAGCCATTACAACACACAAGTACCCTCAAACAGCCAGAGTAAACTTTCTCAGAATCAGAGAAATCTTACTATCCCTAGGGAACAACATCAAATGATTCATCTCTACTGTTCATCTTTATAAACAGCACCTTGGCAACATAAGGCAGTCATCTAAATATACTTGTCATAGTGAGAAAAAAACTTGATTGGTGGTGCCCAGGGAAGTGACAGTGAGACCATTGCACCACGCCCACCATAGCATGGGATGAGAAATACGCCCACTGCAGCATGGGATGAGTGACACGCCCACTGCCGCAACGTGGGATGAAGGACACACCCACCACAGCACGACTCACTCTTGCACATGTTTGTGTTGCACAATGTAAATGAAAAGTATTTTTTATTTTCACAACAAAAACCACAGCACCATAGACACACAATCAGCTTCAAGGAAAAAACAAAACTTGTAGAAACACTTTTGATGTTTTGTCAACCAGAAAGTTTTCTTGATTCATTCTAAAGGCAGTCATGTTCCAAAGTGTATTTTAGCGTAAACCTCGTTATAACTATAACCCGTGATTTCCCCAAACCAATAATGTTGTCAGACCACTGCCTCATCACACGAACACAAAGGCCACACCCACTTCTTGAGATTCCCTACTCACACTGTCCTGTAGACCTTCCTCTTGAATTCCTGATCATCTTCGTCAATGCCATCTACAAGATCCTCTTCCCTCGTGGTTGTCATGGATCTGGTTGCCATGCGACGACCAGGGTCGCTATCCACCCGTGCCTTTCGAGACGGATTTCTTCGTGGAGTCACTAATATTTTTCTGTATACATACAAAAAATAAATAAATAAATAAAATTTAAAAAAAATTAAAAAAAAACGCAAAAATAATGTAAGAATTTTTTTCATCATGAGCAAACATTAACCAAAAGTTTGACTTATATATGTCTCTTGTACATATTATGTACATATATACTGTATATATATATATATATATATATATGACCGTCTATAGGAAAACCAGGCACAACGCGGCACCCTTCGAAATTTTTTTTTGCACTTACAGAGTTGTCGCCGTCCAGATATTGAGCTCTCCAAGTTTTATCGTCGTAGCTTAAGTCGTTCCCGCTATAATAGACCTAACCGTTCCCTTCCGTCGGCTTGAAACAATACATTTTTAAGAAATCGATCGATCTTTTCTCGATATTTACGCACGCCGCGTTGTGCCCGGTTTTCCTGTAGACGGTCACATATAATATATATACATGTAAAATACACATATTGGCCTACAAATAGTCATGCAGTAACTCTTTTCTTTTAATAGCTTTCAAATCATTATTCCACCTAACAATCATACCTTGTTATTTAACACACACACACACACACACACAATGCAAACCAACTAGGAATGTCCAGACCTAATAATTACAGTGAGATCATGCACTGCACGACACTCAGAGTGTCATTTTCCACTTCTTTTGTTCCTTGAGGTAATAATTAGAAAAGAATGCTGCCTAATGAAGAAATGCTTACTGTGACCTTTGATCTGACATTTAATAAATTATCTGTGAAGGAAAACTACAGAATCTGGAGATTATGAAGATATAGCAGAATACACATGCACACACATACATACATACTAGCATGCACTGTACCTACGTGCATGCATGTTTGTGTGTGTCAACAGTATGCATAATATTGAAAATGTAATGGTCCCTTTATTGTGGAGTTCAAAATATCACAAACGTAGACTTCAAAGTGACCCACTATAATAAACAACAAACAAATGGTTATCCACGATTAACTCACACACAAACACACACTCTACATACAAAACAACAACACTGGAAACTGAACTGTATCATAAAACATTTCTAAATGTTTTTATGATACAGTGTGGTAAATTTTCCTTTTAAGCATTGGGGAGGGTAGTTGAAGCAGTACGTAGTTGGTAAAGGTCACCAATACTACAGTTCACTTATTATCATTACTATTACTACTAGTGATGTGCTTGAGCCTAAATGGCGAGCAAGCCTGTGCACAAACAAAAAACTTCACAAGAATCTATCAGTCCATTTCTAAAAGTATAAGTAGGTAGCCATAGTGACCATATGTACCTTATGTAACAAATACAGAACTACCTTCTGACCTCGATTTCCCGAGTACTGGTATTTTGTGTAGTCTCTAATATCGCATTCTGATTATCTCAGTTACCAGTAACTTTTGACAACACTCACAACTACTATAAACAGCCGAGTTGTTGAAATTATATCTGGTAAAGGGTTTCAATACCATAGTAACCTTTCCCCATACCTTTGTGACTTGAAAAAACAACAACAAACAAACAAGAAGTTCTAAAGAATTACTGCACAGTGTTGAGTCTAACAGTAGTTTTTAAGACCTAGGTGCATCTTGTGGCATTTAGAAACAACCGAATACAAAGGAATAAACAACAAAAATTCCTTGAATGATACGGGATCGCTCCAAAAGATTGTTTAGTTGAGGTATGGGAAGGCCACAAAGCAAATACAAAACCGCAAGGGTTAAAGCATATGTACGTCCACACATACATAAACAAACAAATATCCCAATTTTCAATTGTGCCACTCCTGATAGTGTCTCGCTCGTTTCACTCACTCACCAATTATCATTATTGTTGTTGTTGTTGTTGTCATGCTAAGACAAAAACAATCCTTTTCTCCTCATGAAAGTCCCTTCACACTCACAGACACACCTTCACACTCACGGACACACCTTCACACTCACGGACACACCTTCACACTCACAGACACACCTTCACACTCACAGACACACCTTCACACTCACGGACACACCTTCACACTCACGGACACACCTTCACACTCACAGACACACCTTCACACTCACAGACACACCTTCACACTCACAGACCTAGCATCACTAATAATATTTATTGGACTAGGAAGGTTTTTAGTTTTCCAAGTACAATTACGTTGCTTTCAAAGGACATGAACTAGTCAGTCCACCAAGTGTCACCCAGTGAGTAAGAGGTTAAGTTGGAGGTTTCATGTAAATACTTTCGTTGTCTCATACATTTTAGTCCACCAGGCTTAGAACAAGGCTAGTCACATGCGAGGAATCTGATTGGTCCTTTTCAAGAATCCATAATCCAAGTAGAACCAAGCTCTGTGCCATTTAGAAAGCGAGTGTATCGGACTAATGTTGCTATGCTCTAAAATAATTAGAGGCATTTAGTTTAATCACAATATGACATTTCATCCACAATATCTTCTGTTTGTAAGTATTATAAACATTATCTGTTACATTTTAGCCGTTGCTACAGTTAGATTCGGCTTTGCTGAATCAGCAATGTTTAAGAATCCTTGGACCTCAAGTAGTGTCCTTGGTACACTCATCAGGTTCATTTAGGGGGGGCAGGGGTCACTTGCCCCCCTTAAAGGCATTTTGATCCTTTGAAATATTCTTCAAATTTCATAAGCAAAAAGCAAAGTTAAAAAGTGAATAATTAGGTGAAAGCAATAGCTTAAATCAAAAGTTTATTACCCCTCTAATTATTAACCCTCAGCGCGCATGCGCGAGAGGGTTACAGTAGTCACTTTGTCTGTGTGTCACTGTGTGTGTGTGTGTATGTGTGTGTGTGTGTCATTCAACAACAGATCTCGAAGACGACGGCCTTCCCGGCTCTGAAACGATGTAGAGATAGAGAAATTTGCAAAGTAAGTCCCTTTAATGTGCTAGAATTTTTTGTTTCGACTTAGTTCAAGAAAAAGCTAGTCGATTTTAGCCGTACGTACGATTGTTGTGCTATTCGCTACCGGTAATGCCCCTTTTTCGCACGTTATAATCACGTGAGCTGAAAATTGCAGCTAGAGAGTGGCCGGCCGGCTTGTACTGCTGTTGCAATTGTCGCACTTCACGCGTGTAAGGAGGCTAGAGTCGAGTTATATACCGCGGAGCTGATCTGTTTTAACCTAGAGGCGTTCCCTTCGCTCTGTTGTTTGCTTCTTTCTTTGTATCGTCGTAAGTAGCCACTGTCTGTGTGTAAATGCTAAAGGTTTGAAATGATTTTTAACAGACATTCACTTCTACTGCTGATCTCTGCAATTTCAAAACGTTCACATCCAAATAAATTCAAAATTTTCAATAGCTATGGTTCAATTCTACTTGTAGTAACTTGGAATTGATTAGATATATAATAGAATACGATAATCAACTACAAGTATGTCGACATGTTTCACCATGCAGCCCTATTGCATTATATCCTAGCAAGCTACATAGCACTATCATGTGGTTTAATCCTACCCTGTGGAATCTATTTAATTGATTGAGGTTATCTGGTGGACATACGCTGAGGGTTCGCACCTCCTGGTGGTTCATTATTTTGGTAATTAAAACCCATTTCCTTTCTCATCTTAGTTCTGTATGAAAGCTGTGACTCCCCTTGAGATAGCACAAGCTCAATCCCGCCCCCTCTTAAATTAATTCCTAAATGAACCCTGCTCATGCTACAGCTGAAGGCATCGTATTTCTAAACACAGCAGATTAACGATAACCTAATCACTACTATTAGTCTGGCATAGCCAGACCCTTTACCTAATCGCTACTCGGGGAAAGTGACTGGGGACAATCATGCACCTTGGCTCTTCTAGAGAAATGCGGTAGAGGTTATCTAATTACTTTTATGGTGCCCACAGTATGCAAGACACTGTACCGCAACACAACCACAGAGTATTTAGCGTAGGCACAGCAATCCACCAACATTTGATAGTTCAGGAACGCATGCTCCATTAAATACACTTATGGTAAGATACCCACTCATTTCACCGAGAGCTGCCTAGGAGACGACAAAAAAGTGTTAACTAACCACATCCCAAACTCATGGCTCTACAACAGCCAGGGTGCATGATTGTCCCCAGACCTTTTCTCCGTGTAGTAGTATGGTACAGAGTCTGGCTACACCAGACTACTAATATACACAGTTGTCATAAACCCAGGCCTTCCTTAGTGAGTACAGTTCCACACTGTTGTTTACATAACAACCAGAGGTCTAAATTATTGGTCAATGACAAAACAAACAGACATTGTGTCTGGTTTAATGTTGCAAGATAAGAAAATGCTGAGGCTGCACTACACTTCTTTTAAAATCCTAGTCTCGTGTTGCCAACCCTTTAACTCTTTAAATAACTGATGGGGGAGGGAAAGGGTCTGGTAACAATAGTATGCACGACTTGTTCTTAACCCTCTCACCGGCAGATAAAATTCAGTTATTTTATTTTTTCTATATGAATGTTTAAAAGTAAATATAAAATCAGGAGTTCAAAAAAGTACCTAGCAACCATATATTACATGAAAGTACATGTATTGTTCAACATTTTTGGTCAAATTTGGTTGCTTAGCAACAAACCACAAAGTGGTTTTTGGGACCACAATGTAACTATTATATCATAACAAAGTGATCTGTATGCTTCCAGTGCAATATTAGCAATTGTTTGTGCGTGATTAGATATTTTTTACTGTTATAATAGACAGTTATCTCAGCCAGCAACTGATGACACCAGGAGAGGCGTGACTGATAGCTGGGCAGAAGAACATCAAGAATACAAGAATATTTTACTAACAATTCCAGTACTCTGCACACACTCACTCCTCCCTCTAGTCACATTCTTACTCATACTCTTCCTTTTTCATCCATTCAATACTTTGTCAACCTTTCTTCATGCTTTCAATATAATCAGTATTACCATCATCTCAATATTCAGACCTTGCAGAAGTAGAGACATCATCCTTTGAATGAATGGAAAGTCCAAAGTAATTCAGAGAGCAAAGGTGGCTAAGTCAAATCATTACTCATTGCTGGGAGTTTGTAAGAAAAGAGTTTACAGCTGTGACCAAATTAGCGCCATATTCCTGGGAAAGCTATTGGGCATAATAAAACTTACCGCCATGTTCCCGGGAAAACTATTTCTTACCTTTTTCCTCCAATATACTGCGTAAATAGCTGCTTTTCTTACCTGGAATATCAAGTTCCATATCCTCTTTGACATAGCTGCTGGTATGTTCGCTACCTACAGTGCTCTAGTAGCTCTCAAGTTGAAAACTAGTAGTTTCCTCAACTGGCAATGAAATGACAGCTTTAGCGAGCAAGTCCCACTCTCTATCCTGGACAGTAGTACCTCTGCGGTAGCTATATAGCTCCTGTACCCCTTCCCTCTCACGTTCGCAGTCGAAAACGTCGTCACAGACAAGATCCACCGCCTCAGTTGCAGACAAATTTATCGCCATTTTTCGAACTAACATTAAGTCTATTTTTAGCCCGACTACCTTAGTTACGTAGTAGCTATTTCTATTCTAAAAATACATGCAATAGAACAACACATTAGACGTGCTCTGGATGCTGCAGCTAAGCTTCAGCGTTTATCATTTAAGGGGAAAATATTTTTCCCCACATTACGTCATGCGCGCCTATAGGCGCTTGTGCCGGTGAAAGGGTTAAAGAATTTAATTTAATTGTCGGGAATGTAATTATAGTGACGTAAAATGATGGTACCATTGGCGATCTGCACGTGTCAGCAAAGATGGAGTCTGCCTACGAGTTCTGCTTGGGATGTGGGGAAGACTTACAAGTGTCAAGGACAGAAGGCAGTTAGGTTCTGATTCAATAGCTTCCTCAGGACCTAGAACAAGTGTTTTGTCTTTCTTCAACACTTCGGGCGTCTTTTAGAATTCGAATTTGATTTTTGAATTTCTACCGCAAAAAATCCTCAAACAAACAGCCAGGCATATAAAGTAGGTAGCTATAGCCTTATAACAAGAAAAATAAACTTCTAAAAGCCTGAAAATGGATCGAAACCAGTCCATCTTACAGCAAGTTTTGAGGAGACTCCAAGGAACTACCTCAACTCAAGGTCTTATAGGAAAACATCCATATTCGTCCAAAATGTTGAGGGACTCTCTATAGGCTTCATACTTTCTATTCTGAGTGTTTGAAGTCGTAAGCAACAAAAAAATTTGGGCGCTCTGCATCCTGAAAATTCTCAGTCAATAAAATTTCTTAATCTCCGTTTCAGACATTAAAAAACAACAACATAATCTGCTCATACGGGTTCAATATTTTCAATAAAAAGGAAGTGCAATAATCGGGGCTGTCCATTAATAAAACTTTGCTAGTGGTGGTAAGATTGTACTGGTATCTCTCCCCCCACCCCCCAAAAAAGTTTCTAAAAATACCTATTCGGTACGGTATCGCCATGTATAAAAACTTACTTGATTGAAGATCTTTTCCTACTTCCTTGTTCTTGATCAGAATCGGAACCATCAGAGCTTGCACCAGACCCGCTACCTCTACTGTTTCCATCAAGAGTGCGCCTCTGCTTCATTGGTCTTTTCTTCTTCATAGCTGAGTATACTGCATCCGCTCCATCAGGGAATAATTGTTCTAACATTTTTTCATTCTCCTTGATTCTCTCTAAGCGTTCTTTTTCGTAATTTGACAGAGCATTGCCTTTCTTTGTTGCCATCCAGTTGACCGGCGTAGAAGAAGGTGTACCGGCTAAGAAGAAATGTACAACCCTCCGTCCGTATGTTGTAAACGAGGATAGGTCGACGACCGCGGCAAAATAGTGAGTTGGCGCCAAAATAAAATCTCGCGGGGCGGGGTAAGCACGCGCGTAAAAATTGAAACGCCCTGCTCGGCTCTCAGCTGCCCCCCCCTCCCCCCCTCCCCCACTCCCCCACGCACGCTCTCAGCGTTGGCAACCAAATCCTGGGGTCCCGCTGCAGGTGATTGGGAGGACTCTAAAACAAAGTTTTGGTTTCTGCTAATAAACTATCAGTTATGGAGGTAACTGGATATGAACCAGTAACTATATATTATAATGTTCTATTATTTGGCTCTGATAATTGCAGTTGTTATTATAGCAACCTATTAATTTTCATTAGTGCAGTTATGGTCCAAGTTTGTGCATATCTCACTCCTGCTACAAGACCTGTGGAGTAAGTTACATTGCTACAGTTTTATATGTATATAAACAAAACCTGATACAGGAGAGTCCAGTTTCAGTAAAGATTAAAACAAAGACAACAAAATGTCCACCTACAGTGGTAATTCCCTAAATAATACATTTTTATCTGTTTTATTGGAGTACAATGTTTAATATCATAGATGGGAAGTACCTCAAAGTCAGAGCAATATTGTTTACCGTCTGTAGCAGTATACTCCTCAGCAAAGTGCCATGACCCTACTGTAAGTCGATAATTATCTGAATTCTATTTAACAACCAAGATATACATCATTAAACGATATACATCATTAATCCCATCCTATTACCACCAAGATGTGCATCATTAATCACATCCTCCACCAAGATATACATCATTAATCCCATCCTATCTCTCTCCTCAATAAGACATTAACTTCCAACAATTCATCTTTTAGTTAAACTTTGCACTTGCATATACAATTTTGAGTAGTGGGGCTTTTCCTAGTGTGCTTTAAAAATGACTTCATGGGAGGGAGAGGGGGAGTCTAAATTGCCCTAGATTTACTTGACTTGAAGTTACGTCTTAATTTTGGCCCGTTAATGTAACTGTTTGGTGTAATATTTGAGAAATGTACTGCTTGACAAATTTAATACTGAGCTAGCGCACTCATATGGAAGCTTATGTCATGCATGTACATTATAGTTATGTTCATAATATAAATATACAGTGTACATAATTGAAATAGTAAAAATGTCAAAAAGTAAGCCGTAAGTTACCGATCTTTACAAAACTTACTGACTTCACTGATAAAAATTGGTGGGGCCATTGCCCTTGGACTCATGCGGTTCCTACAGCCATGAATGAAATTCATAACCATTTACTATGCAAGGTGCTACTTAGCTGATCGAATAGCTAGTTGTTGGTGGTGTGTAACTCAAGAATTCTCCACTTCCTAAAAATTTGGTTAAAAATTCACAAATTAAAAGGTTCATTTTTCTCTGAAACAACTATACAATAAAAATATAGCCATTTCAGATAAAAATGAGCATATTATTTGTGAATTTTAAAGTGGAGAACACTTTCCCCATTCATAGAATAGCGACGCTTTACCATCTCCGATCAGCTCATGAATTATTCATGAATGCACGCCATTGGTCACTGTTGTCGTCGTCGTTGCTGACACACAAGCATATTAATATTTAGATAATCGAAATTTAATTATTGACTGAACGCAGAATACCATATGCATGGCTGTAGGAGATGGGGAGTGTGTGGCAGCCAGAGCTACCCCAACTTCGACTTCTCCTGTATTTTGATCTGCCACCGTTTGGTACTAATCGCCAACATTTTCAGTTTAAACTATGGGGAGTGTGTGTTGCTCCTTATATGTACCTCTTGTTTGAGCCACTGACCACTCTAATGAACGATCAACCTACAATATTACACTTCCCTTAGAAAAAAATTAGTGAGGATTTAGCGGTTTGCGTTCATTTTAGCTCTTAAATTGGGTTTCGGCAATATTTCCTATTGCGGTACAATATTATTAGCGGTATGAACTACTATTTTTACAACAATAATATATTTTCTAACCTCGTAGAATGTTTTTTTTTTAGCGAAACAAAATCTTCCACTGTTGTCAACTTTACTCAATGATGATTCGACAAACTTGATTCTTCAAAAGGCTCCGGTTTGTTAAGTTGGCCAACTAAAATGTGAGAAAACTCAAATTTATTGGTTCGCTAAAAAAATTTAACATAATATACAACAAGGTAGCATTTGATATGAAAAAGAAGGGAGTGAGATCAGTGTAGGCTGTAAGATGAAACACTTCAATACTGGTACTTGATTTTGTAAGTTGCTTCTGACTGCTATATTATATGCAATTCTTCATGTCGCCAAGCAAGCGCAATCTATTAAGATTTTCCCCTCGTGGAATTGTCTTGCATAATCCACCAGCTGTACAATCAAAACAGTACCACGACAAAATACAGCGATGCCTTCCAACACTGCCAACGGACGTGGCCGCCACACTTCTTAACACCTTCCTACAGGCTTGCATATGACACTGTTCGACAGTACATGTATTTCATGTGATATAGCTATGGTCCTTTTTGAATTCCTGATTTTATATTAACTTTAGAAATTGTTAATCTAGAAAAATGGAAATTACTGCATTTTATCTGACAGTGTGAGGGTTAATAGGTCAAGGCTTGTTCTTCAAAGTGTAGGACTATTATAGAGGTAAGCAGAGTGAGTAAAGTAGATTAGTTAAGTCTTGCTCCTGGCTATCACTGCAGTGTGTGTGTGTGTGAGTGCGAAAGTACTGGTTAATTGAAGATGACCCCTCAGGATAGTATCTAGCAGTACTCTGATGGTATGCTGTATATTCTTGCAGTTGAATTTAGCTGCATGATAACAAACAGTACCTTTTATATCTCTTTATATAGCCCACCATTTTCATTACTGTTTTTTTTTTTTTTTTTTAGTTTTCTACTGTGTTGTTTTTTCCCTCTGTTTAGGTGTTGACGCCTTGTCTTTTACTTAGCAGACGTTGCTTCCCAGTTTTTGTGCACTTAGTTGCTGCAATATGTACTAAAATGGTCTCTTAGACATCCGTGACAGAACTTGGTAGTTGCCATTTTCCACTTGTCGCATAATACATCCCCAGCTATGCCCTTTTATATGTGAACTCTAGGGTTAAGTAGCCTAATAGTCTTATCCATCCTCAGAGTATGGATCATTCTTTCTGCTTTGATTCAAGAATCACTGAATGTTTTTTTTTGTTTTTTTTTGTTTGTTTGTTGTTGTTGTTTTGTAAATGCAAAGCCCTTCAATGCAGTTGCAGTGAATGTATCTCACTCTATACCTCCATATCATATTTATGTGTACACTATTTTCATGTAGACATCTTCAGTGATAAAGCGTGTTCAACATTACGGCTGTGGTTGCAATTGTTTCTGCAATTGCCGCACTCTATCCTATGTGCCGCCCAGTACTGTAAAGGTCACCAGAAAGGTCACTTCTAAGTATGTACACTACGAACACTATCCAGGCAGTATTCCAACATGCCACTGCTGTTTGTAAGTTTATAAACTACTGCCTTTATAATTCATTTCTTATATATTTCTGTTATTGTTTTTTTTACTTTATTTACCACAGGTAGAATTTTTTACACAGAAGATGGAGAATTAAACTGCAATATTTTTTAAAATGATAAAAATGGTTCGATGTAATCTCAACTAGTTATATTTTTATTGAACTGGGATCATACAGTGCTGCAACATAGCTAGGCTAACAAGAAAGCAGTACAATTGAAATTTATTTCAGCATTTTTTGTATTTGCATTTAGTAATTTGAAGACAACTTCAACATAAAGTTTACACATCAAATTATGTTGTTGTTTTCTTTAATTTTTAAAAATATTGTTTGGCTACACTAAGTCATAGACGCTTTCTAATATTTTATTTAGTCAACATTTCTAGAATAGTCTTAATTTATGTAGCTCAAAAGGAAGTGAAATGACTGATAGGGCCGGCCGGATTATGCTCAAAATTTTTGAATTATTCTTTTTTCTTATTCTAAAAAATTGTGTTACTATTCCAAAAGCATGTTAGTCCATAAATTTTCTTCTTATTATTCCAAGTGAAATAGTGACAATTGCAATAGCTATAATATAAAATTGGTACATTACGAAATGAACGAGTAAAAGTATGAGTCTCTCTTACTTCATATTATACTTTCAGTGAAAGACCTTGAACGTAAAAATGTTCAATAAAAAGAAGAAAATACTTTGCTGTAGCTGAAAAAAGCTCGATTATGAGAAAGTTTATTGGTGAGCGAGTGAGACACTATCAAGGGTAACACAATTGAAAATTGGTATTTGTATGTGTGGATGTACGTATGTCATTTTGTACTTTTGTGTTTGCTTCATGGTCTACCCCTTCCCACACCTCCACTAAACAGAATCTTTTCATTTTAGCGATCCTGTATCATTCAAGGAAATTAATTGTTTACCGTATTAGGTTGTTTCTGAATGACACAAGACATACTTAGGTCTTACAACTACTGTTAGACCCAACACTGTACAGAAATGCCTTAGAATTTCTTGATTGTTTTTTGTTTTTTTGTTTTTTTTCTCCAAGTTATTATGGTATTGAAACCCTTTACCAGATGTAATAAAAAAAAACTGCTTTTTTTAGTAGGGGGAAATGAGGGAAAGTAGTTCCGTATTTATTAGCTAAAGTATATAATGGTCTCAACGGCTACGTACTTATACTTTTAGAAATGGACGCTTTTGAAGTGTTTTTTTTTTTTGTGTGTGTGCATAGCCTCGCTCGCCCTTTGTGCTCAAGCACATCACTAGTTAGACTATTAGGGTAAAATGTAGATTATTGAATTGATTTTATGCTGAACAGATTTCCTTTAATTCGTAAGTCAGCTGGTAATATTTGACATTTTCTTGTCAATTCTGAAGCAGTATGCAGTCAGTTGATAGTTGCCGAAGTAGAGAAGCCGGTTAGCATAATTCTCTAGATGACTTGCTGACTCTGAACCTTAGCTGACTACAGTGCTCCCAGTATTTCATGTCCCAATAATTGTCTGGCCAGACCGTCTGTGCATACACAAACAGACCACTACAATGCTCGTTCGTGCCTACGTATACAATGTATACGTAGGCACGAACGAGCATTGTAGTGGTGCATAACTTACCGATAGCTATTATATAACAAAGAGCTTGGGTATGGTGTAAATTAAAATAAATACATATAACAGGACAGTGTTATGACAAGATATGAGACAATCCTGATGTATTGTGAAATAAATTAGATACAATGTTTATAAAAAAAATGTGGATGACAGTATTGACAAAAAAAAAAAAAAGGTATACAATTTGCACAACTATGAAGAAGTAGGCACAGCCCTACTGTCAGGGTTGCATACAATTGTATCCAGTTCAACCTGTGGTATGGAGGAGAGGCTGGGTCGTGAATGGAGTGGTCTATTCACCACTCTCTGCAGGTTATCGGGGAGGTCGCTAGACAGACCTATCTGGGTACAGATAGCTTCGGCTAGTTCCAGCACAGTGTCCACGGGGATGTGCTTGGAGAGACCGTTGATATGCTACATTGTAATAAAAAATGACTGCAATAAAACTTTTATACCGCTAACCAAGATTGGATAGTGAGCATATAAAATGATTCAGAAGGCCACACTTAGCTCATGTGCCTGGACATGGCCTACAGCATAATACTGATAAAATTTCATTATTGAATAATATAATCCTACATTTGTAGCCACACATACGTAACTTAGTATATTATACAGTTGATTAGTCTAGAAAACGTGCAAAAGTTAATATACTTTATCTTACTCTACCCCTACTTTGCTTTTACTCAAGTTTTTATATGAACTCACAACGTCAATACATAAATGAGTGACTAAAACGTGTATTCAAATCATTATAGTATACACCACAACAAACTAACTTGTAGAATATCACTGAAGTCAAACTTTGGGTTGAGCAAGTGTTTCTTTTCAGTTTGCATGATAGCCAGAGCAATGAACAGAGAATAGTCAGAGGACAAATACCCAGTCCATATCACCTGAAATATTGCAGGAAAGTTCATTGCTAGGTAAATTATACTTCATTTACAGACCACTCCCACCCTGCCCACCTTGACAAAAAGTATACATATGTAATTTATTTTAATAATGATATATAAAATTAATTAATACACCAAAGTACAGTAGAATGTCAGTTATACAAACACGTTGGGACCAAGAGGTGTTCGGATAACTGAAATGTTTGGATAACTGAATACAATGGAAAATGTATTACAAAAAGCATTCATGAAAGGACGTGGTCAAGCAATTCTTCATGTCTACACGTGCTACTATTAGATTTTAGGTATTTAGATAACTGATGTTCTACTATACACAAATAATCCATAACTCAACAATCAATCTACAAACATGTGTACATCAAATTAATTAATTAAAAAGACAAACCAGAGTATGCACAAGTATATACAAATTAAATTTTACCTCCCAAATCTTCATGATGTCATCGTAAGTGAACTCTCGCTTGAAATGAATCAGGAGCCAGCGAAAGCAAAAGTAGAGATTATTGCAATCCTTCTCTTCTGTAAAATTATAAAAAAAAAATTATAAAAAAACAAAACAAAAAAACAACAACAAAACAAACCCAGAATGGTCATACATATGTACTGCCCAAACTAAAAACAACTCACTTAGGAATTGGTACAAGTGTGGGTCTATAATATTGAGAAGAGCTCTGAGTTGCTTGAGCCTTTCTCGCATGTTTTCTTGAGACTCCTCAAAATGGTGTTCCTACAACAATGACAAGTAATGCTTACATTATTACTACACATGTCCACTACAGCAATTATTCACGTAATCTTTTGAAATTGGTGCTAAAAAAATTCACAATGCTAAACCTTTCATATCATTGATGGTCTGTTCCATTGATTCCTACAACTATTATTATTAATTACTTTTCTACATTCAGATATGTAGAATATGCGATATTCCCTAAATACGTACTGCATATCATATTTTCATAAAGTAGTACAAAGGAAGAACTTGTTGAACTCTAACAAAAACTTGAAACCGATAAATTGTAGTATGTATAGGGAAAAGTACTTCACTAAAATACTTAAGAACAAACAAATAAAAACAAAGCAACAACAACAAAACAACACCTTACAAATTTAGTGCTCACCACTGTTTCCATAAATCCTACAAAACACCAGAAAGTATCCACTTCATTATCCATAATAACTAGCAGGGGCGCCAGTAAATCACTCATGCCTTGGACATAACCTAATACACATACGTACACACATACAAACATCGATAACAAAAATCAACAACAACTGAACTGTCCATAAAAATGTAGTGTTGTTATAAAGCTAATCATTAGTTTTAATTTCTAATTAACAGCAGCAGCACCCACCCACTTACCGAGGTCAAAGTTGTACATGACGTAAGTACGTAGAATATCTTCCATTTGCTTGAGTTTTGGGCTAGTGAGACTAGAATATGAGCTACAGTCTCTATCAGTACGCAAGACATCTTTATCTACACAATACATATATTCAACTAATAATGACTGATCATTGGTCAGTGAGTATACACACACACACTCAGACATACGTATGCATAACACATACTATGACACAACTATCCTATGAATGATAGCAACACTCCCTCCATAGTAATACAGCTGAAAATTGTGGTAAAAGGTATTATTACTTTCAACAACAACAAAAAAGCTCAAATGGAATAACTGTTTTGGAAATGAAGACCCTTTACCAAACAATGTTTGAACAAAGTTGACTGATACCAAAAATCGAATAGCACGTGTAGACAAGAAGGAAGCTTGACCACGCCCCTTCATTAGAGCATTTCAGAACACCTTTCGGTCACAATGTATTAGGATAACTGAAGTCCTACTGTACAATCTATGAAACGAAAAGGTGTGAGGGAAACGATGGTTTTAGCAGAGAAAAGCTTAACCAATTCAGCCAATGGAATGAGAGTACAACTGCAAGTCATACTGGTATTACTGGTTTTAAGAGAGGATGTCAAATTCAAAACATTCCCCCCCCTCCCCCCAACAAAAACAAACAATAATAATAACAATCAGCAACAACTAGAGGCCTTCTCCTACGTGAGTCTCTCACTAATAAGAGTTTTATGCTCCCTCCATGAAGAGAACCTCTTCTCTTGCGCTGCAGAGAAAGCAGTCCACTGAGACTTCATGTTCCAGTACTCTACCTCCTTGTCCTGCCGATGCTCCATCCTCTCCAAGTCTGACATTCCAAACGGATAGTAATTGAGAAGATACTTCCACGCCTCTTTACGCAGAGACAATTCAATACCCTACGTATACACAGCGTAAGGTTACACAATGCACATTGGAGAAGGATAGAATTTATAATAAAGATGTAATACTCTGAATTACTTTTTCTAGTCAGTGTAAACAAATGCGGAAAGAAAATAATACACTACAGTATGTAATAAACATAAACTTAAGCAAACATTAATGAGGCATTATTTTTATGCAAACTAATTTAATGTTCAAGGTATCTTGAACTTCACTCTTCCATCATTCACTTAAAAGTACGTTTATTTATACTTCTAGTGTTCTGTAGAATAAGTTTTGACTGTTCAGAACAGTTGTAGGCTTCTGTGTTCAATCCCATCCATCCAGTGCTAGTCACTAATTGTACAAACACCCTTACTACAGAAATATCACCAGTATCAATATATTATTGTAAGAGTTTTATAACTGCTAAACACACCATATACATGTATATCAAAAAATAATTTAAGCCTGTATCACATAAATATTAGTTGAACTTTATTTTTTAATGGTGTAGAGAGCTGTCTATGCCTGTATAACTGAATAGACAAACTCCTCTTCTAGCATTTTCTTACCCCGGCGAATACTCGTGCTTTCAAAAGTTTCTCCTTATCACTGGAGATGCGACCAGCATCGTCACGGAGACGCTCCCACTCATCTGCTGTTACTGGTGGTTGTCGTGGCAACGTCGGTGGTAGAGGAGGAAGTTTACCCTGAAAATTAAAAATTATAGTTACTGTATACTGTATTGATACAAACAAACATAATACACATGAATGTACCACAACAAGATGCATAACCCAAAACCCCTGTGATTTCAATAGTTAATTAGAGCCGAGGAAGAGGGAAAAGTCTCAGTGTTTACAGCAAACATTATGGTAGTAAAGAAAGTTGCAGAAGTACATACCGCAATAGAGTGGTCTAAGGTAAAGTGGTCTAGCATACGGTAAACTGCAGGAAGTGTCTGCTAAGTGGAGTGTGTCATGTACATGTAGTATGTATGTGTGTTAGTGTGTATGTGTGTGTGTTTGTGTTCAGCCCAACACTACACATGGAGGTAGAGGAACTATAACTTAGTGATGAAGGAACACATTGAGGCTCCACTCTATACCACCTGGGATAGCCAGAGTGTAATGTGTGACATCAATACAGCATTGGAGGCCCAGAAATTCTTATCGGTGGAAAAAAGAAAATGAAGTAAAGCTAGACACTATGTGAATTTTTTTAATTTTAAATTCAGTAAAATTCAGTTAGAAAAATACAAGGCATCAAAAGGCAGTGGTGTAGGAAGGGGGAGGAGCTCTGGGGGCTGGAGCCCCCCAATAATTTTGGGGCACAGTCTAACGAGGTGATTCTCACATGAACACTTTTAAACCACAAAACACATGCCCTTGGATCTCCCCCATGTCAAAACATCTTCCTACAGCACTGAAAGAAACAAGGTTATTAATACAAATGACTTGTAATCATCAAATTGTATCTTACACAGACGAGTAGTAATTATTTCATAATAATATCAGCATCCACTGGAGGTTGTATCAGATTAGACTAACCATTGAACTCACACGAGCACAAGGAGAGTGCACGATCACTTATCAATTCCAAAGTAAAAAACAATTCCTCAATATATGTAAACACATACCATGTAAACACATACCACGGCAACATGCAACAATGAACTCATTTGCTCCTGAAATCCCAAAATATTTCATAAGTACTTGAACAGCTAGAGCTACACTGTGCTGACTAGTTCCTCTCACTCTTCAATTATAAAATAATTATTAAGTCATGTTTGCAAAACATTTATTAAAATTAAAACTTAACCCGATGTTTCAACTTCATGACGAAATTCTCATCAGGGGTCAGATAATTTGACCTCATTGACCCCTGAAGAGGACTTTGGCTATAAGTAGAAACGTTGGGTTAAGTTTTAATTAAACATACATTGACTGTGATAACTAAGAAATTATGTAGCTATTATTACCAGAGTATATTATTACCAGAGTATATTATTACCAGAGTATATTATTACCAGAGTATATTATTACCAGCGTATTTGTTTATTATTGTAATTTCCATTCTTTCATAGTAAATAATGATATGTGACCGTCTATAGGAAAACCAGGCACAACGCGGCACCCTTCGAAAAAAATTTTTTGTTGCACTTATGGAGTTGTCGGCGTCCAGATATTGAGCTCTCCAAGTTTTATCGTCGTAGCTTAAGTCGTTCCCGCTATAATAGACCTAACCGTTCCCTTCCGTCGGCTTGAAACAATACATTTTTAAGAAATCGATCGATCTTTTCTCGATATTACGCACGCCGCGTTGTGCCCGGTTTTCCCGTAGACGGTCACATATGTAGTTCCACCCCCTAATACTATCCCCATCAAAATATTTGTATCAATCCTAATGTACAATGTCAATGATGTGATTAATAAATAAATAAATAAATAAATAAACAAATAAAATAATCAGCTATGCATATTATAATGTTACACTCACTCGAATATCTGTAATAATTTGGAAGTCACTGATCAGTGATGCTTCAGGGTCAGAGGTCACTTTATCACCTCCAGACACGTTCTTATTGCCATGAATCTGTGGAGGGGGTGGGCGTGGTGGCTTAGGGGAACCACCTGGTGTAGAGTTGCTTCTGGGAGAGGGAGAGGAGGAAACAGGAAGTTTCGAGTCGCTGTAGACACACGACTGGATGATCTTCTCATCATCATCATCATCATCATTCTCAGTTCCTGGTCGCACCTATGTATACACAAAACAAACAAAACAAATAATAAACAATAACTAAATGAAACAACAATCAACACTTGACACACTAAAACAAGTGCACAATTTGAGGATGTGTGCAGTACGTGCAATATGCAATTTCCTTTGAATGTCTTCGAACTTCAAAGGTATATTTCTGTTCCAACTGTACAGATAAAGGATATTCTCACAGTACACTAAATAATGCCGGGGTTAATTTGAAAGTGTGATTTAAGTGTAGCACCAAATTTTACAACACAACAAGTAAGCTACAGATATTTTTTACAACATATTTACACAATGCATAAACATACTTCATGCATACCTCAAATATATATATATATATTTTTTTTTTAACTATTCCCTTATCTTGAGTGACTTAAATTAATTTAATGTATTAATTAGCAATTACTTAAGTTTCGAATTTCAACACACGAACTACAATGGTACACCATTCACAGATTGACGCGAGCACAAACACACCAATTGCTATAGACAGACACACATTAAGTTAGTCCACCCACCCACACCTCTCACTCCACCCACCCACGCCTCTCACACCACCCAACCACGCCTCTCCCTCCACCCACCCACGCCTCTCCCTCCACCCACCCACGCTTCTCACCCCACCCACCCACACCTCTCCCTCCACCCACCTCTAAGAGTTGCTTGTCCGGTAATAAATGCTGTCTCACGACTCGTGTAATACCAACAAAGTTTCCAACCACACCCGACACCGCCCCCTGTAGCATTCCTTGCGCCCGAGATCCCTTAACTCCATGGGGTGTGATGGTCTTGAACTCAAGGTTAGGTTCATCCACTTCTGAGGTTTCAGTGATAGGTTTGGGGGCTGGCTTGCCACTTGGAGACTTATCAAAGTTCCTCACAAAGTAGAAATTTGAAAATTTTCTATCCCTAGTATAATCATATATTTCAGATACGTAATACAAATTAGAATTGTATACATGTATGTATAGCATATAGTTATATAATTGAATACTACACATACATACCAGGGATGGGTTCAAGCACTTTCTATAGTGGTTGAAGCTTAATTAAGCATAATCACTTTAAAATGTGCTTAAGCATTAAGCACTTTTTAAAGCAAAATGCTTGAGCACTCAGTCAAGCACTTTTAAAGTGCTTTCAAGCACAATCTCAAGCACTCCATTACAAACTACAGCAACAGAATTTTTAATTAATGAAATACTTAAGGGGCTTTACAATTAATGAAAAAGCTATTACTTGTTACATCTGATGAACATTAGTCTTTATTGCCAAAGGCCATGCACATATGTACCTTCAACAGGTGAAGTGTGATATGTTTAATTGTGTTATTTACTTTCAGCCATACCACACTTATCTCGATCCCCCACCACGCCCCCTCTCATATATATCCTGACTTACTTTTCTAAGTACAGATATCTCTGTAATGCCTGCAGAAGTCCAGTACTACCTCCATCGTGGAAATACAGAGCTGGCAACTCTTGACCTCCCCGAAGAAAGAATGTCAGAGACCTACAGTGCACGAAGATGTACACAACAGGTCACAACAAACAAGCAAACAAACAATTAACAGAACATGCTGAACATGCACTAGGTCACTGAGAAAGAAGAAAAAACGTGAAAAAGAGAGGGAAAAAAAAAGAAAAAAAGAAAAATGAAAAAAAAAAAAAAAAGAAAAGAAAGAAAGAAAGAAGAGATACACATACCAATGTTTGTGTACATGCAAACTGATGTGGATTGACACATTTACACCCAGTGACTGCAGGGTTTTTTTTTAAATCAAATGATCTCATTAGAGGTCACAGATCAACTTTGATAAAAAGCTCCCACTTGTGTACCTGCTACTTCTTGAGCTATGAATTATACAATGTTACTGTTGACTCTGACACTACTACACTGTAACTGTGTTAGGAAAATGAGTTCATGTATGTATATAAAAAACAAGAGTGACATACATTGGCAGTCGTGACAAGATTTGGTAATACCAAGAATTTTACACAGTAGTACTTAACGCTTCCTAAGATGAAGATAAACAGTAACATTTTTCTAAATCAGATACTGTACATACCAATCACTTATTTACACTACCCCACACACGGCAATACGTACCAAAACATGCCGATTAATACGTACATTAACAACTTTCTCCATTTATCCACCATTTTATCTTTAAATTACATGTATGTACAACACATCATTGAAAGTATTAGTTTTGAGCAGAACAAACTCACAAGACAAGTTGCTTGTAATAACTGAAATGTTTGACTTTCAACAAGAACAGAAACCGTCTTATCTCACAGTGGAATAAACACGCACTGTTTTACTAATACTTACGTATGTTATATGTAGTACACTATCACTCAAAACAGAACACTGGTCATTGAAAACATGATGCTATTTTAAAGTAACCACACCTTACCGGGTTTTACTGACTGACTCCTTGATTGAGTGGAGTTGTGACAGTTCAAAGTTCACAGCATCTACTGGAGACTTGGACTCCGTCATTTGGACTGCACTGGTCTCTACATGCACGCAAACACACACACAAATGCACTTAATAATGTTTTCATAATTACACTTATCAAGCACACACATCCACTAACTTTTGTAAATCATAGCAATGTAAGCTCTATCTAGTGAGTAAAAGAAGGCTAAGAAAGAAATTGTGAACTTCCTGGCTGTTTGTTATAGCTCAGTGGCAGAGCGCTTGAGTACTAATACTCACCAGCAGTGTTCTTGGAATACTCTACCACATCATTGCTGTTTTCATTACCAAGTTGAACTGTAGCCATGATAAGTAAGGGGAGGAAGAAAGACGGAGTAAGATGAGACAAAGAAAATACAAAATAAAAACAAGGACCACAACATCAACAACAAAAAAATTAAAAACTACTTCCTCAATTTCTTTCAAACGTCTTCAAACCATTCAAAGATATTTTCTGTTCATTCCAATGTACAGATATATGGAGATTCTCACAGTATTATCGCAAATTATGCCGGGGTTAATTTAAAGGTCTGATGTGAATGTACAACAAAATTTCATAATACCACCAGAAAGGGAAACAGATTAAAAAAACAAACAACATATTGATATAATATACAAGCATTATTTCATGAATATCTCGAATGTCCTTAGTATTGCCTTCTCTCAAGTCTAATTATGTATTGTATTCTGCTCAGTAAAGCTCCCAAATAAATGCAGTGTTGATATTGAATTAATGGCTTTAAAAAAAAAAGTATCCAGTGGTCTGCTGAAAAATAAATAAATAAACACCGAAAGTAAACCATATTTACTTTTCTTAGTATACTGTTTACATTGGGTTGTGTCAACTATTCCAGTCAGCTATTCTGTTACTCTGGCAACTACACAAGTTGCTAACTCGTACAAGTAGCCCGTATTCACACCCATGGGTACTTGGCAGTCACGAGGCGGCCATTGGCACACACCTGGACAAAACAACAACAAACTGGTTTGTGTTTTCCACATTTGCCTGTGATTGAGCGGACCCTTATACGTGACATAATCAGGTACATCGATGTATCCATTATATTATTTATATATTATTTCGTCCTGGCTGATTGCCAGATACATCATGGAAATGCTGATGAGGGAAAATTAAGTACAGGAAAACAAGACTATTCACTATTACAACATGTGTTTGTATGGGAATCATTGCACATGTGCAAACGTAGGTACACATGGGATAATACACACACTATGTGCCATGACTGGCGACTTCCACTTGTAGAAGACTTGGTAATTTAACTAATAACACTCCTTACCTTTGTCTTCTCGTCCGAGTGCCTGGGAAATTGAAAGGAGGGGCAGGGCAGGGTGGAAAGGGAGAGGGAAATTTAATAAATTAATAATAGCTACGTATGTATTTAGTGACATAATGTGACAGGCTCTGCAAAAACCAGGAATATTGGCAAGAGCCAAAGCTAGAAAACAGTAAAACACGACTATGGTCAAATTTCCTAAATTTTCATTTATTATTAAGTACAGTTATAGTTCTACCATTTTGCCAAATTTAAACATTTGTATCATATCAAGTGCACCGCTGAAAGAAAAGTAATTTTTTTACTTCTCTGCGTATATGGCAATTAGCCATAATGTAAAAGCATGGGAGGTGTGGGAATCCTGCGGAAACAATAGGGAAAGTATTTAGGGTACAGAAAAGTTATATAGTTCTTACAAATAACTGAAGCCCTTGGTAAATTACTACGTACAATTCAAGTGATTCGTACAATTCAAGTGATTCTTACCATACCTTTGAAACGCCTCCTCTTTTTATTAAGTGGAAACTTTTTTGTTTCTGATTACATTCGGTGTCATGTTTGTGGACTACAGTATACGGAGTTCAACCAAAATAAGTTGCAATTGCATTTCACATTTTGTCTAGTTTCAGATTCATATTTTTAGGATGCTATAACTTGCATTTTGAATGTCCACAGTTAAAATCCTTTGTACACTATGTTGTATAGTTCAAGTATTATTCAGTAAATCTCATGATTTTCAAATTTTTTTTAAACAAATTCCTGGATTTTGCAGAGTCTGTTACATATTGGAAGTGGAACGTTGATTAATTATTGCAAATCAGTTTGTACAAGTACCTAAGTGAGTAGGATGTAATTCAACCTCTGGTCAATATGACACTCACACAAGTTCATCGAAAATTCACATGCACAGCATTTATTAAAGATATCTTATACCCTAGCCATTATAAGTTTACATTGATGATGGGTTTGAAGTAATGAAATATGTACATGTAGCTCATATTTAGCCAGGCTTTTCATAAACAAGTTAAATAGTCTCTCTTTCACTTTCACTACATACTAGAAGCAACTGTACCACAATTGAGCGAGCCCTACATACCGTCCACTCGTACTGAAAGCTGAAGTTAAGTATTGTGAGCATATACAGCAGCAGGGTTAGGATGAGAGAAGTATCCATCTATATACTCACTTACTGTTGTATGATCACATGGTATGTTAAAGTCAAGTTCTTCAGCAACAGCTCTCGGTAATAGTATACTTTACCTTACAGCATGCTTAAGCACAAAATACATAAGACATCTATTAGTGGCATTTCAAAGGATCAATTTAGGCCAAGATACTTTGAGAGTTGCTAATGGCAGTTAGAAATAAAAGTAGCTGGCAAAGCTCTCTCTCCCTCTCTTAAGACTTTATAGTGCCTTGCCTTGCTTCACTCTCTTATCAACTTTGCTTTATAGAGACAGTCCTTGATATTCTCAGCTAAGACTATCAGCATGTGTACAGTGATGTGTTCTTGGAGCTGCCATTCCTTACCTCACTGGTGGCCTCAGGATCCGTGGGCTCAACTGGTGGCAGAATATGATCAGGTATCTCTAAACCTCCTCCTTTATAATCCTTATCCACATAGTCACACTCTTTCGATTCTATTAACACAGGAACATCCACTACAAACACACACACACATACACACACAGAGAAACTATTACATGATGTAGCATTTAGATGTAATCAGAGGATCATGCCAAGCACACTTTGTCACTCTTTTCCAAAGACAGAGTAACCTCATCTTTCAAGCACTCAGTGACCAGCACGAATGAACTTGGGAGTGCACAAGGCTAGCGTCTCACAGTTCAGAATTCAAAGCGTCTCACAGTTCAGAATTCAAAGCTTACAATAAAGCCATTGGGAAGAAAACATGAAGATAATGATAATCTTGTGTGTGTAATGTTCAATGATGCAACTCCTCGTCACTGGGAATCTATGAATTCAAATAACACACCTAAAAAAATCGTTTGTAATTAGAAGTATTTATTAATTAATTTTTTTGGTAAACTACTGGTAAGGTATTTCATTCAAGTGCCAATCAAATTAGATGTGCATTTAATTATAATTATGTAGCAAAAATCATCGAAGCACATATTTTCCATTTCAGAAATTTCTCAGTGACACGCTCTTCTTTCTCATATATCTGGATAAGAGAGGTGTGAACGGTAAAAACTGAAGTGTTACTTTTCGCTATAATTCATTAAAATTCATTTAAATGTAGTAGCAATGACACCAGACTGAGTGGATATAACACCACCGCAATAATTAAAAAAACAACAACAACAAAATTTGCATATGACACTAACAAAATGATGTAATACACACACACATGCTTGAGTTACGATGGTGTTATTAAATAAACATACAGGTTAGAGATGGTTCTGCCTCATTAAAGTAATTTAATCAAGTTAGCACCTTTGACCGATGACATGATGTACTCCAGTCTGCAACCATAGCTGGGCCGAATTAAAACATAATTCCAGTAACTATAACGGCAGCTTCCAACTTATCACTTCCGTCACGCCACATTGACAGTTCAACCTCACTATGCCTCGAGTAACTCCAGCAACAAACTCCCCAAGTTAAAAAACAATTTGCTCAAGATTTCAATTAAATAACATGTGCAAAGTTGTTCAACTACTAAACGAGGGTAGTCAAGTCAAAGGTCAACGAAAATTAACTTAATAGACATGCCTCATGCCACACACAAATAGTGTATTGCATCAAGCACAGGCTCAGAAATTTTTTTCTCTCTCACCAATCTAAGGAATGGTCACTCCTGATTGGAGCTACCACATCAATCATGTGACAATAGATGCAAATTAACTGAATTTGGTGGAAAAGTGCCAATGATCAGCTATGTATGTACGTATACATACTACCCTAGTTACTAGCTATAGATGTTGGCATGACTAAACTTCAGTTTGTATAAGTCAAACACCAGTGGAACGATCGTGAACTACTGTTTAACACAAACTATGAGTAAAGAAATAAAACCACGTTTCTTTACACTAAATAAACTACGTTTACTACTCCACCCACAAATGGCCTGGCTCTTCATACTTAATGCCCTCAAGGGCCATCTAAAGTTAACATTCCATGTGGACTCATCTCCTGTCCCATGACTTTATTTCTTTTCATCATTGTAATATCTGATTGCTACTAAACAGATTTCTGTAGAAAACTTGAAAATCTCCAATAGAAGTGCTACAGTAAAGGGTCTGGCCTCGTAACATTATCCCAATTGTACAATAACAATTCTTCTCATTATTTCATGAAAGCACAACAGTTGCATACAAAGCCAATTGTGTGTTCAGATAATTTCTAATTCTATTTATATACAAGTAAGTTGTAGTATAGTACTAGTTTGGCATAGCCAGACCCTTTACCTACCACTAGGTTTGGTTTGGTTAGTCTGGTTAAAGAGAATAGAGCAACATGTTTAGGTCCAAAGGTTAAGTGGGGGAACCCCCCCCCCCCCCCCCCCCCCCCCCCCCCCCCCCACTTGACAATAACAGTGGTGAATTATATGCTGAGTCAGCAGAAAAAGATGCCACTAAATTTGATCCGACTCTTTCGCTGCAAAGAGATAGGTAATGTCTGGCTATGCTGACTTGCTTAGTACATAAATTTCACACGCAATTCTTAGACTCACCAACGCCATCAACCAGTGTCCAGTCGTCTGCTTGAGAGGAGTATAAACACGCAACATCTTGCTGGGTCAAATCTGAGGGCCACCAAGCCAAGCTGCAAGCTTCACCCTACCAAAACACACAAATAAGAGATTGCTCTGTGTGATAGTGATTAATCTCGTCTCCTTGACCTACGACATGCGCTATGTACCTTATTTATAATGACCACTGAGCCAGCTATCCACTCCAGCAGCCGACAACTCAGCCGGAATGTATACGTACACTTCTTTTACTTCGTACTTTAAATCTCTTTCATCCAAAAGTCGTTTTCTCAATAGTTCCTCCCCAGCCATGTCAAACTAACAGCGACCTCCTCCACTCCAGACTTGTGGTGATGTGATGATGACTTGGCAAAATAGTGTAAGGTAAAGGTCGACCAATAATTGGTAAAGTGAAGAGCATCTGTTTGACTCGAGAATTTGTCCTTGTACCTCCCGAGTCAGCTCACCGCGCTGGTGTACGTGACTATTAGCTTCGAACTAACTGCGCCCGTACGATACCTGAATACTGTTTGTTTGTCAACAAAGATAAAAGGCGATTCTTAGAACATAGTCATGGCGAATGCAATTATGTGCCAGATGACCCATAAGAGGAATAGTTTGTTTTGTTTTGTTTCGAAATACAAGAGAAATTTGTTGAGATGCGACTTCCAGATTTAATCTCAGCACAATACAAAATTATGTAATTTTGAAATTCAATAGGGCACTTACCTCCGCGCCACACGCGCTGTGCTGCTCCTCCCGGGAGTGCTGCCCCACCCTTTTTTCTTGAATTTAGAGGAGGCGTTGCTACTAAATAGAAGCGGAGAGTAAGTGGGAGTCAGTAATGTAAATAAGCTTCAGCCGACTTCTTGTAGAGATGATACTGTCAGTGTTTTTACTGTTTACGAGTTGGACCGTGCTAGTATCTGGTGAGTGGGAATGATGGTTGTGTTTTAGTTTTTTTTTGGCAAAGTTTCTGATCTGTAGTGGTCACCAGTACATAGGTTGTTTAGGCGCACTGTCAGTGCATGGTCTAGGTATGCGCGTACAAGCCGCTCTAATTCGACTGCATGTAACGCGCAGAAAGTTAGTGACACACTACTGCTACACTTGGTTGTAGGGGTTGTAGCTGATTGAGTATGAATGTTTCAAGTTATCTAGCTATATTTCCTTACTGTGGGCAAACTTACATAGCTAGCTGTATGAGTATTGATGTGCTCATTTAGTACCTTGTTTACAACGAAGTTATTTTTCCTGCCAGTAAAGGGTACAATACATATGATAGTAGCTATACCGGTAGCACACAGCTTAGTATTAGGTCATATTGGAATGTTTATGTAGAGCTGTTATCTTCAAAATGCTTAAAGTGTCTGATAATATGGCTAATTCCCACTAGGCCTGTATAATGACATTGCTGAATGTAGCTGACAAGGGAAATTTGTTTCTTCTTTTGTACCCAAACAACATAATCTTGTTCCAATACTTCCATCTCCAAGATAAAAAAGAAAGCTACCTGTTTGTGTTGTTCTTTGTGTCACGCAATGCCTTTTCCAGGAAAAGTACAGTCTGATTGTAGGTCGTTATGAGTTATGATTGCTTCCGCAAAAATCAAATGTATATGTACTCAATAGAATACTTGGCTCAAATTAAGACAAGCAGGGAAGTAAGACTTATTGTGGAATTTCTTTATATGTATATTGCAATTTTTTTTATTACTGGGTTAATGAACTCTGCAGGATGCACACTGAGCAGGTTGTAGTACTCACTTAGTTTGCTATCAGTCAGTCTGTCCCCAGCTGTCAGAATTAATCATTTAGTGGTTTATAGTAGTATGAATACATGTACCAGTAGTTTGCAAGCATAATAAACAGAAAAAAGAAAAAGAAAAAAGAATAATATCAAAAGAAAGTTACATATTGAAATATGTAGGAATGATGATAACAGTACACATGCCTCATACCAGAAAATGTTGATATTATGAGTAGAGCAGCTTGTGTCTTTGACTCTATGTAATCATAGTAATGCATATATGTGACCGTCTATGGGAATATCGGGCACAACGCGGCATGTGTAGACGTCGCAAAAAGATCGATTTAGTTCTTAAAATTGTATTAAATAAGCCTAACGAAGGGAACGGTTAGGTGATATATAACGGGAATGGCTAAAGCTACGGCGATAAAACTTGGAGAGCTTAATATCTGCTTGCCGAGGAGTGTGTGAGTGCAAAAAAAATATTTTTCGTCGGGGCCGCGTTGTGCCCGATTTTCCTGTAGACGGTCACATATGACAAAATACATGCCAGTTGGTTTATAAAACTTAACCTGGCTAGATAGATAAGAATATGGTTTTGTGCTTGCCCAGCATTCACTGAGTTAAACATTGAATTGGTAATAAATGTGGATTAATCCTGCATTCCAAACTTACAAACTTACAAAAAATGTTGATTAAATTCATAAGATAATAGCTCCATGAATATAATTATATTACCAAATGTGTGTATTACATAATCAGCACTGTTGCAATGGAGATAAGTAAGGCTTAAATTATATATGCTTATTGTGAGTTGAAAATGAGACCACTTCAGTATCCATGCAAGTCATTGTAGTATCTTGTATTCTTACACTTGTCCTTCTGTGACCTTTTCTAGTCTAACATAATTCATTAGTATACTTCTATACTTTACCACTTGACTACCGTCAGAGTAGTGCAGGAGGCTGAATATTGAGCACATTGGATGTTGTATTATCAATTTTTTTTTAAATTAAAGCCAGGACAAATTTTAAAAATCATTGGTTTTAGATTTAGAGAATGCAATTGTAATCATTTTCAGCCAACCTAAATAGTATTTTATTATTATTATCCTCTGCGCATATGTGCGAGAGGTACTCAGTTTGTCTGTCAGTCAGTCAGTTGTTCTGTCACACAACAAAAAGCGGATCTCAAAGATGGTGGCCTCCAGAAGATTGAAACAAATATCAAAAATTTGCGCTTGACATTTTAAGTCCCTTTAATGTATCAGAATTTTTCATTTCAACTTAATTTTTTAAGAAAAAGCTAGTTATTTTTTGGCTGTACAATAATAAGCAATTGTTGGTAACGCCCCCTACAATCACACTGTACTCACATGAGCAAATTATTTCTTTGGTGACTGCTGCAGTTTATCATTGCACTTTATTCACAGCAGTTTACTGGAGTGCTTGGATTTTCCCGTTGAGACTACTGGTGAAGTGAGTGTCGCTTTTATGTTGTTAAGCTTCTATGAAAACAGCATTAACGTCTACCGTTTCATTGCACAAGTTGCATATCAACTTGCTCAAGCTTTACATATCAACTTCAAGACTACATATTGACTATTGATAATACTCTAAATAAATTATTCTTTTGGTAATGCTGAGGGTTACCGTTGGTGCTCCTTTATAATAATAATAATAATTATTATTATTATTATTAGTATGAGTGAAACAATGCACAAACCATCACAGTATATAAATCTATCACCAAAACCTTCATGAGTTCACAAAAGATGATGTAAGAGCAGATGAATAAAACGTGGGCCTTTTCTTTTTTTGGCAATTCCATTTGTTAATTAAGTATTTTGATCAGAAATCACAATGCAACGTTGTTATTTTTTCATACACTGCTGGGCAACTAGTTTTACTCAATGAGATTTTATTTTGCAACAGGCATTAATATTTTTTAAGTCTAGTGTAATTCATGTAAAAAATTAAATAACAATTAATACTCTAGCAAATATGTGGACTAGGTGCATCCCATTGAAATACCCTAGCATACCCTACCTGCTGTTGTTTCAATGCCATCAAGATTGGAAGTGGTGGTACTTTAGAATTATGTGTGTCCTCCATAGTTGAAAATATCCTAGTTACTTACAACTATCCTCAGAGTTCTAGAATGTTATATGACACTGGGTCCCAGGAGACCTTTCATCATTACTGTAACCTCGTGAGACCAGAGGGAAAGACATGATAATATCAATAATTACCAAATAGAGAGTAGCATGCCTGTCTTGGGTTAGCTAGTTATCACAACTCTGGGCGACTCCTTGTACTGACTGACACAAACTAGTCAGCCATGACCAGTTTGTCTTTATTGCTTAGTTCCAGTCTAGGCCCCCCAAGGAGTCAAAGAAGCTTAAGGTTGGTATGTCTGCTCATCTCACATGGTCTATTGAGTGCTTAACATGGCGGAATAGTTCCTTTGCAATATCCACAATGTGCTGTAATTAATTATTCTGATGTTTACAACTTAAAACATGTGCGTGAAAAACAAAGTTCCATTTATTCATAGAGTAGGGGAAAAAAGAGACGTTTGTTACAGATCGACTTAACATTTTGATACTTTTATGGTTGTTCAAATGTTTTTAACTTAATAAGCCTATTTAATGTCCAGACTCGCTGGATGCCAAATGTTCCTTATACTTTTTAGTATAATTTGCATGAACATGATGTTCAGATACTCTGGGAACCTTCTCGCATGATTTTCTTGTGCATTTGAACCAATAAACCAGCCATAACTTACACTAAGGTCTGTCTTACTAGAACAGCCATTAGAGACAATATTGTGAATTTGTTAGCTGATATTTTGTATCTCCTATAGCTACTGGTATATAATATAGCTCATGCATATTAAACTATATTACATAGGAGTCATATGTATGTACATTTTCTTAGTACAAGAGTCCCAGTCATGAGGCACTACATCGCAATCTCTGGTATTGTTGTTGTAGTTGAGGCCTAATTTAATATACACTCCAGTATTGCTGCATGGGTAATTGAAGTTACCATTGTTATGGTTTACAGCTGAATGAACGTAGGTAATGACACAAATCATGGCCCAAAGTTCTAGAACAGGCTCATTGGCTTTGTGGGCGATTCCTTGATATTTGATGCTTCTGTTCAATGATCAGGTGTATTTGTTTTCATAATAAGCATTCCAGAAATAACCAAATTCAGCTAGTAATGGAATGGAGTCACATGTAGAGTACAATAAATTGAAACTTATATCCATGTAGGTCCTTCTTTGTTTGATTTCAAATTACTCAAATTCAATCTTTGTTGTAAATATACTTAATAAGGAGTAATATTCCTATTCAAGTTTACTTGAATTCTTATTCCAGAATAATTTCAATATTGTAACTATTCGAAATATTAACATGTGAATTTTATTATAATTATTCAAAATAATTATACTAATTGACATATTTCTATAATAGTAGTTGCAACATTGTTAAAGCATGCATTGATTATTTCAATACTCTTGCATATCATGGGTATGTACAATTTTAGAAGAAATAAGCTGATTAACTGCCTTTTATGACATTCTATCTTCATTGTATGCATGTATTTTGTGTCAAAACTTCAACTATTTCAATCAACTGAATACATGTTCTTTAATTATATTTAATATGTATATTCTATCTGAAAAAAATCATGGTGTTGATCTAGCTGACAATAAAGTTCCATATAGAATTCATTATTGTAGCTGATCATAACATTAATGCATTGAATAATAGCCAGTAATACAACTTGTACAGACTGAACCACATAAATTAGCTTTCATTTCTATTGAAACACAATTAATTCTTAAATATTATCCTCTCGTAGGTTTAAATTGCAATGGTCATCCTGACTACTGTTCCCTCACGTTCAATCAGATTACTCTAGTTGGATCCCACGGCTCAGGAGCTGGATTCAATGGGCCAGTGAGACAATGTGACGGGACTCTGGATCGCTATTGCATTTATGACAATCAGAATTTATCTATAACCCAACAGCTGGACTTGGGCGTGAGGTTCTTAAATCTGGACATCTGCATCCTTGGCGACAGCTGTAATGATACGTTTCTAGGAGACTTGAGCACGAGTCGATTAGTGTCCTGTAGAGGAGGAGAAAATCAAGTACTGAGTAGATTTGATTATGGTGGGAGCCTTGTAGACATTTTGCAGCAGACTGATGATTGGCTACGCAGGAACCGTAACGAGGTCATTGCCCTTCACTTCACACGATATATTCCATCCAGTAATTTGTCAGTAGTTGGGCCGATGATAGCAAGTCTCTTGGAAGGCAAATGGGGGGCGGGGACTGTCAATGCCTCGACAGAATTGAACACTTTTTACTCAAGCAATGGCAACACATGGCCGACTCTAGAAACTGCCATTACTGACAATCAGAGAATATTTGTGTACTTTGACTCACAAATATCGACACAGACACAGGGTCCGAAACCTTGGCTACATGGAGCTCCTTTTCTTACAGAAAATCCATTTGATGACGTAAATCCAGATTCAAATGTTGAATGTTTACACTTAAATGATCTGACATGCAGCGGAACACCGGAGACTTTGATTGTGGCAGCATTTAATTTTGGACTCTGCTTGATTGATGCCCAGGTGAGGTGCAACGCCATCTTGTCCAATGAAACGGCATCCTGCTTTGAGGGCAGAATGGCACAGAACAGAACCGTCAATGTAATATTGGTTGACTTTGTGAGTGTGGGACCTGTGTTTCAAGTAGCTGCTGATATCAATAGCAGAAATGTACTAGCATTTACTGGTGCTCCTCTTAGTACTACTATTGCTACTACATCTAATACTATCATGGAAGGAACTACGTCTGTTGTGATTTCTGACCCACTTGTTGCAACCACGATAATTAGTCAAGGAACTTCAGCGGCATCAGCCTTACATGCTGTCAACCATTTTATTTTATTAGCCATCATTTTATGTTTCTGTTGTGTTCCATTCTTAATGTAATTGTTATGTTCACTGCCACTTCATAGATAATTATACTTGTATAGGTCAGGAATAATTGTTGCGTAAGGCAATATTCATTTCAATAAATTCCCAGTACTTATTCAAATGGATTTAATGCACATGATAAGGTAGCTCTAGCTATTCTAAATTTGAAAGTTGCTTTATGATATAACTGTTTTTGTTGGCTCTAATTTATCCATGGCCTTAAATTTGTGCCTCTCTGTAAAAACAGAAAAAAAGCTATAAAAATGAGAAAGAAGTACAAACTGAAGTAATGTAAAGGTAGTAAATAAGTTAATTCTAAGGTCAGCTAAATCAAAGACCTTAGAATATCAGCAGGACTAAATAATTTCTCTCTTATTACACAAATTTATAGCACATTTATAGTAGTCTCGCGTAGCCAGACCCTTTACCCAATCACGCTACGCGGGGGAAAGGGTCTAGTTAACTGACCGTGTACATGTACGCGTTGTGCAGCTTCCCCTCGCTAATTGGGCTGAGAAGAACAATAGAACAGACAATAGAGGGGCGGTAACACGTGGGTTGAGTGGTCAACTAGAGTGATGTAATGTATGCGAGCATAAAACGCAGCTCACGTCCATAATCTCGCGAGTGGTGGCAGTAAAAAAAGTCGCTAAAATATCACACCATTAAATCCTACCGCAGCGGAGGGACACTTGACCACAATCACCCAGTATGCTGACAGAGCAAAACACAATCGTAACGGTCAGTTAACCTAGACCCCTTTCCCTCGCGTAGCGTGATGGGTAAAGGGTCTGGCTACGCGAGACACACTTATACTTGCAAGCACTCGTAAGTCAGGTAGTTGGCGCGGCCAGACCCTCCCGAAAGCGGAGCGGTTGCGTAAAGGGTTAGCGGCACGAGGACTATACAGTAAGTCAGCGATGACTGCTGCTCTATGGGTAAAGGGTCGTTCTAAAAGACTATCACCTCAGTATCTCATAAATAATAAAACCAATAACAACCCAATCAATCAATGCATTAAAAGTATATGCTGCATAAATTAAGGCAATTGTTCTAGCTGGTGATATGTGAGCCACTATAATTATATGTATCTTAAAACAATGTTTATTCTATCAACCAACGGCATAGCTACTTGTTTTGTTTAAAACTTATTATATTTACAGCTTTCAGTATTATTCTTAGTTTGAATATTAATTTTTTTTATATTAGCGCGTCAGAAAAACAAAAAAACTAGTGACTGTATCACTGGTGTGAAGAAGGAGAGTGACATAGCAGCACAAACAGTGCTAATAAACTAGTGACTGTAACACTGGTGTGAAGAAGGAGAGTGACATCGCAGCACAAACAGTGCTAATAAACTAGTGACTGTAACACTGGTGTGAAGAAGGAGAGTGACATAGCAGCACAAACAGTGCTAATAAACTAGTGACTGTAACACTGGTGTGAAGAAGGAGAGTGACATAGCAGCACAAACAGTGCTAATAAACTAGTGACTGTAACACTGGTGTGAAGAAGGAGAGTGACATAGCAGCACAAACAGTGCTAATAAACTAGTGACTGTAACACTGGTGTGAAGAAGGAGAGTGACATAGCAGCACAAACAGTGCTAATAAACTAGTGACTGTAACACTGGTGTGAAGAAGGAGAGTGACATAGCAGCACAAACAGTGCTAATAAACTAGTGACTGTAACACTGGTGTGAAGAAGGAGAGTGACATAGCAGCACAAACAGTGCTAATAAACTAGTGACTGTAACACTGGTGTGAAGAAGGAGAGTGACATAGCAGCACAAACAGTGCTAATAAACTAGTGACTGTAACACTGGTGTGAAGAAGGAGAGTGACATAGCAGCACAAACAGTGCTAATAAACTAGTGACTGTAACACTGGTGTGAAGAAGGAGAGTGACATAGCAGCACAAACAGTGCTAATAAACTAGTGACTGTAACACTGGTGTGAAGAAGGAGAGTGACATAGCAGCACAAACAGTGCTAATAAACTGAGAAAGAATTTAGAACTACAGGAGCTGTAGGGACTGGAAAAAACAGTTCTTGACTGGTTATCTCTCTTTGTAAAAATAAATAAATAAATAAATAAATAAATAAAATAAATAAATAAATAAATAAATAAATAAAAGAGATGGAATGGTTCTCACTTTATTTTCTTTCCACATCAGGGTGCCCACCGAGCCTTCTCCATTTTCTATCGATCACACCTTATTGGCCTCTCTCTACAAAGGCTTAAAATATCAGAGCTCGTTCGTCCCAGTCCTCACCGGGCGACAGTTCCGCATGCACGTCGGACGCTGTGTGTAATCACCCTTTTTAGAGGCCGAAAGGAATAGGACTTCCGTCTACGGTGTTATGCCGATGGTTATTAGAAAAAAATACCTGCTACTACCGTACATTTGGAAAGTGGTCGCTTGGTCTTCATTTGTTGCGGCCAATATCTATACCAATGGTAAAACAGAAAGCTATTATTATTACAATTTTTTTCCTTAATTTAAGGTGTCGCTGTCTCCTACTAGGTAATACACATGTATGGCCTGAAGCGCAAGGGGTACAGGAAGGAATAAATACTATTATTATGTGCGATTCTGAATCCACACCCAAATGGATGTTAAATAACGTGATACTAAAAATATCTCGCAACAAGCGTTTGATCAGTAATAACTTGACATTATTATTGGAAAATGTTTCCAAATTAGATGAAGGTCAATATGTTTGCCTGGGAGTAAATGAGCAAGGAGACCCATTTTCTGGCATTTCCATATTAAGAATTGTTAGTAAGTTAGAAGAATTTCAGTCCCCTTAATAGTATGTTACTTATCAATTATAAAAGGCAAGTAGTCTAAATTGCTCCTTATCTTATTTTATTTATAATAGTTTATTTACTAATAAATATATTCCATTAACTGCAATGTTCCTGCAGAAAGTATGCAATTTTAGTGTGTCCTCATTTTAAGATTTTAAAGGCACAACGGCCATTTTAGCATTTTAGGTTTGTATCCAGCACTGCAGGTATAATATAAAAATTGCACATGAACTACAATAAATTTAAAGTGTAACAAACAAATTTATAGAAGGAAGTAGTGCAATAACAAAGCTAAAACTTAATACTGATGTACCATAATATTTTATGCTGTTTCCTCAGTGGAGGCCATCATTAAAAACTAGCAAAGCATCTCCAATATAGACTTATGCTCTTGAGCAAATACAGACAAATTACAGCAGTTTACGTAGCTGAATTTTAATGAATAATGAAATGACTGCATGTATTTGGAACACAAGAAGAAGCTAGATATCAATATTGGTGGGCAAGAAGGAGAGCTTACAGTGACATGTAGAGACTGTATCCTTTATACATTATCAAACAAAATACACTCATACGATAGATAATGTAGCTAGATACAAGTTAATGTAGTGTTTCTTCATGGACCAATAGTTTGTGAAATATTCACATAAATAGTAGACGTGTGTAAAGTACAAGTGAAATATACAAAATAAATTCATTTTGTAGAAAAGGCCAATGAAATGATTTATCCTAAAGAGCAATATAATGTGGGTAATGAAGATTCTCAAATTGTGTGTCTACATACTGGCCCAGTAATTTGGATGCATAATAAATCCAGACTGGAACAAGGGTTATCAGAAAGAGGACATATACTAACTATTGAAAATCCTACTACAAGGAAGAGTGGAACGTATTCATGCATTGGCACAGATGTCATAAGAAATCAATCAGTAGCTTATTTCTCTAAACTCTATGTTGTAAGTAAGTACACTTATTGATTACAAAATAATGTCACACTTCAATATACAATGACTGTTGACTAATAGTGAGATTGCTATACTACTGATAAAGTATGATTCATTTTATAACTCTTTTTTATTTAGAAATAGCCTATCCCCAAGAACAAGCCACTGCTGTAGACAGTCAAGTAGAAATTAAATGTAAATACATTCAATCACCTAAGTGGACTTTAAATGGAGAGTACCTTCCAAGCAACATCATAGTTAAACGTTATTCTCTAATTATCAAAGCCGTAAAACTAATAAATAGAGGAAAATATGAATGTAAAGGATATATCCCTACTGGTAGATATGTTATTAGTGAATCTCTTCTATATATAAGTGGTAAGAATTATAGTACGATACTTACACAGTATTAAAAATAACAGCTAGCTATTATGCTTGCAATATCTAGTATCAATTTTTCCAATACAAGCTGCAAGTGTCTGTTCTGCCAACATAGCCTTATATATATATATATTATATAAGTTAATCAGATATAAAAAGCACTAACTCATTGTTATCAATATGGCTAAGTACTTTAATGAACACTGCATCATTTCTTTAGTTTTCAGTTTGGTTTCCAACTGGTAATGATCCTCTGGGATTGGAATATTTGGGTTTATAATTTTCATTGTACTTTGTAATTGTTCAATAATTAGGAATATTTGTTCTAATTATACAGAAAACATGGTAAAAATGAGTCTAACCCGGTGTTATATAGTAATGTGCTAGTTAATGTACATATTTTATATGGCTTGACTATTGCACAGTGTTAGAATTTTTTAGACGGAAGTGAACATGAACTGCAACTGAATAACATTTTATATCTATACATTAAATAATGGGTGGCAGAGTTAAAAAAGAGCAGCTCTTACAACCAATATTGAACTGGATGTTCTGGTGTTAATATCTTTCTGAATCATTAAGCAACACTATTATAATCAGATAGTTATAATGTGATAGATCAATATGCGCCAAATATTTTGTTGTCTTCTACTGTCTGGGACTCAATCACAGACAGATCAAGCAGGCCTTGAAAACTAATCACTACTCATTGTCATCCTTTATGTATGTATCCTTTATGTATGTATCCCTTACCAACCCTTAATTATATTCATCGTCACCTTAACCACTGGCTTCCGCCTTTGGTTCCTGTGTATTTAGTTCCGTTGTGGTCATTTATTAGTTGTTGTCTGATTAACCGAACTCTGGTTACTATAGTTAGGGAGTAGGCGCTTTAGTTTTGCTACAAGGCTGCAAGCTCACGCCAGCGGCTGCGTAGTAATTTAACTAAGCCTCAGAGGCATCAGACATCCTGGTCCTTCATTTGAGGTGGGACACTGTGCGGGTGCCACTAGCCCGCACATCTACAATAGTTGAATTAGTTACTAATGTATATATAATATAATAATCGTAATTTCATCCTCAGAACATAGAAGACGAACATTTCCAGCTAATGTGATAGCAAGTTTAGGAGGCACTTATAAGATTGTTTGTGTATCAAATTCTTCAGTTCAATGGATTATTCCCAATAAAAAAGAGAACACAGAAGTGAGCATATCCAAAAGCAATGATAGTGTACACATACTCACCATATCTTTCGTTTCAAGTGAAAATGCTGGATTGTATACGTGCATTGGAGATGATACATCCGATGATAGATATTTACAGTTTCACTCAATGTCATATTTAGAAATTAAGGGTACGTAACTCTACAACAACACGAATTGTTTTATAGTTGCCAGCTTTTCTAATCATAGTTCAGGGTCTCTAAGCCACACCCCAGACCACACCCAAAATCACAACAATTACAAAGAAGCAATGATAGCACGATAGTTTAATAGTACGTATTAGATGTAATTTTCTGCAACCCACGACAATTGGTAGTGGTCACTTATGTCTGTGTGGTCTATTTTCTACCATGTTATTCCATACAATTCAGTATGAAAGTGTTGCATTTTATCATGTGTGGGCACAAGTCCTACAATGAATATATATATCTAATATGAATTTAAAAAGAAACTGCGATTATTGGTGGAGTGGTGACAACAATGTATGCACTATGCCATAATGCCATTAAATTAACCCATTGTGTAAATTCTAGTTCCTACTAAAGCTCAGTATCACGAGAAGGTACAAAATTTTAAACAGAATTTATGGTCAGATCTCTACAGTACTGGTGAGTTGTGCCATTGTGTCAAAGTACATAAATTTAATGGTACAAGTAAATTATGAGGCAATAACCATTCAGATAGCAGACTCTCTGCTACAGAGTACAAACTGTATTTATGATTTTACTAGTGTCCTTTAAATTGTAACTAGGTATAGACATACTTGATTGTGAGATTTAGATCACTAGTTATAATTTTTTGTTTACTCAACTGATATTCAGCAAGACACCATCAGTGAAACAAAACTTCATTGTTTTTGTTTCACAGATGATGGCTGCTAAATAGCAGTCAAAACATTCAACAAGTTAATTTTACTAGTGATTCCTATACAAAAATTCTCCAAAAACAAATTGTACAGGGTTTTCAGTTCACAAGTACAGGTCAAAATAAAGCCACAACAACATTTCTGAAGACTTCATTTATTTTACAGAGCATTACATGTGGATGTATACACATTAATTAATTAATGACCTCAGAATGCTGAATTTTAGCCAAACAATTATTTTATTGTAGTTGTGATGCACTAAGGTTTAATTTTTTTTTTATATTTTTTTTCTTGTTCAGTTATTTATTATACTTACTATTTGAAATTTAGTAAAATTTTGGTTTAATGTGTTTTCTTATTATTTCATGTCCCTATAGCTGTAAATAACAAGTCTTTATCACTGATTAACACACTATATTTAATGCTTTATTTATTAATACAATGATATTAAAGTATTAGCAATAGAAATTATTCAATAATACATAGTTAAACTTATTTCATAGCCAAGTCATTTTTCAATACAAAAAAGTGTGGTATTATTTTGAAATACCACAGCAGTGGAAAACTGAAATAATGATCTGGGTCATGGCGATCTCTTCGCGACCCTTGCCGCACTTTCACCTGCTATATAGGCAATCTCGCCAGGAAATTCCTGGGAAACGCTATTTAGCAACAGTAGGAAAAGTGTGAATAATAGCTGAACCGGATGAACATTTTCTTTGACGGAAATACAACAAGATAATGGTATTCTTAGCTGCAGAAATGAACTTTTATCTTTGGCTATTATAGTATTAACATACGATAGCACGGAAAACTGTGGTATTTGGGATTAACAGCACTCGTGTGGCGAGAAATTTCACTCAGCTGTGCCTCGTGAAAAATTTCTCGCTCCACTCGTGCTATTAATCCCAAATACCACAGTTTTCCGTGCACTATATCTCCAAATAATGTAGTTACATCCTCTACAAAAATCGTACAGTATTATTTAGAGTGCCCTTGGTATAAGATGGAGTGGAATATATAGGTAAAAATTTATAACTTTCAATGAAAGCAGTTTACACCAATAGAAAGTTTTCTTCTAAAATGTCAATCAAGATAGATAGAAGTAGTGTGTCGCTAAGATAGCTGGTTTTTCCTATAGACATTTCTTTAATTGTTTCTCTACTGAAAACTTTCCACCCTCTTATATATTTTTACCACATCCTCAAGATTTCATATACATAAAATATAGCTTTTTAACATTAAAATCATTATAAGTAACTCAAAGAGCACAAATAAGGAAATGAGGTATCCTGGTGGGTGGCCATAAATACAGGTGGAGTGTGAACCAGTCATATTATTTCAGACTAAGTCTTTATAGCAAATCACATTCTAGACTAAAAGCTGAATTTCCTGCTACAGGATAACTGCAGACTAACTGAAAAGACCTATGCATTTCCTGAGAAATCTCATATATCCTGAAGTCGGGACAAGGCCAAAAGTGTATAGGATAATTGCCCTGTACTGAAAATTCATGAAATCTAATTTTTTCACTGTTACAATCCCAGTTGTTTCCATGCCGTTAATTGGTTTAATCAAGTCAGCAATGCAATGTTGACATTGGACATTGAATGACTTATTCTCACTGGTTCATACAATAATGAATCTCTGTGGTACTCAACCAATTGATATAGCTAGAAGTATTTAGGAAGTTTTACCTGTGTTCAAAGTTATCATGTTGGGTTCACGTCCCCCCAGGGTATACAAGTGTTTACTGCACAAGAAAATCATAACTACAGTATTCACACATGAGCAGTACATGATCAATGTATTATTCATTGGATACTGCAGGACATCACTTATCAGATTGGCTGTTTTACACTTGTGTTGAGCCCCAACAGAATTGTGATATTCTCCTGTATCAGATGAATATTATATCTAATGTATATGTTTCCAAAAGAGATATCTATAACAATATTTTTAGTTCTTAACAATACATGTAATGATATAGAAAAGTAATTCAAGTTGCAAAATACTTCAAAGAGTACGATCTTCAATTTGATACCAAACATGACCATTCTTGATCAGATTAAGATTTGATCATTATATTAATAATTAATTTATTAATGCCTATGTTACTAAAGGTCAGATCAGTGATCACGCCATATGAAAATACTTTTATGATCATATTGTATAACTCAACCTAGTTTCATGCTTGTACGTCATAACCCAAAATTGTAATAAAAATTGTGATATATCTGCTACTAGTAATAAGCACAGCTAATTTCTTTGCATATCACTAAATATCTACAAGTACACATTTTGCAGAATAGATCAAAAGACTAAATGCCTGAATTGTATATTGGACTATGTTAGACCACTTTAGCTTTAGAGCACAGACTTTTAGAACAATGACAACAACAATAAACTGTCATAATTGTGTGTTTCTTTTAATGTGAACTTACAATTTCCTTACAAATGAGTATGGTAAAAAGAAATAATATGTCAATCTAAATCCACTATTATATTAGTCTTGATTTTTTAAGCAGCGGTATGAAAAGATAGATCTTTTATTCATTAAATCATTGGTATTATATTGTATACATCATCATCAGTCTTAATTAAGTTTATTTTTATATCAAATAATATTGTATTTTTTTTGTCAATAAATTATACATGTATAAAATAAGACCATTATTATTAACATATAGTTTGGTCCAGTATATTTTGCTCCCAATGCTGTATAAATTAAACATTCAGAAGGTAATATCATATTTCTATCTCTTCATCTGCTAACCTTTCCGACATTTAGGTACATGGCCTGTCCATGTCCCATTATGAGAACATATTCTGAACATATTACCTTGACCGTAGTAACCATGGTTACATTGATACACAGCCAAAGCCTCATGATACTTTACAATTATTTCCATGTGCCCCAATGTAATATTTTCAGGCTCAATACAGTTAGTGTCATTCAAATATGATTCAGATTTCATAAAATTTGTCCTCTTTGTACGGCTTGGACCTATGGTCGAAAAGAGTCCATTTAGTATTATGTTGCACTCACTTTAAATTAAAGTATCTGTATTTGACCTATCATAAAATTATAGTTTATTAAAGTTACTTTTTAATTTTTCATAGCACCGTTTGATGCGCTCCTGGTCTGATGAACCCATGAAACCTAAAAGTGCATGGTAATAGTTAGGGGTGTGCATTAATTATACTGACTTACTATTATCAGTCATGTAATATCCACGATCATTCTCCAAGCACTTCTCCATTGGTGACTTCCTAGGCTTGCGTGGGTAGTAACTTGCTATGTTTGTGGTATATAGAATTGCTCGTAATTAAAACAGTGTAAAAATATTATTACAGATATGTAGTATAATCCTAATCATTTAAATGTGTTATAGTTGTAATTGAAAAAGTAATCAATGGCAAAAAATTGCCTTAAATTTATTAGATTTTTATAATTAATCTTAAAGTTTAACTATGAGACATACATTGCTTGCTATCCCTCTTTAGATCTTCCATGCACCTTCTTTGCTGCCAATCATTCAAATCTAACGATAAAAGATATTGCATTCTATATTATTAATACATACCATAATAACAAAAGATATTAAGTAGTTTTGTAAGAATGACATAGATAGCTAGCTGAATTTTAGTCATTGTAGACTATGCAGTATATGTTTTATTAATACAAAAAGTAATGCTTTAAAAACTTACACTGACACCTTCTATAGTCTTGCATATGGCTGTAATAATTGGTATTTTTACCCCTATAGGACCTTCTGCCTAATCGTTGCAAGTTAGCTCCTATAATATATTATACATATTATGCACATATACATCATAATTATAAATAATATATAAATAATGTATATGTATACATATAGAGAGAGATAGAGTGAAGAATTACACTACAATTAATGAGCTCTAGGTCTATAGCTACTTTTATAAATATAATCTAAAAATATATCCAAGTTAATAGAGATATTTTGTACACTATGCTATTATTGCTTACTAGTAGTAGCAAATTTTCTTAACAGCCAATATTACGTTAATTAAAACTTAAATGAGAAAATTTGCTAATATAATTATTTCAGCAGAGAATGACTAAATCATTGTTTACTAGTGTTGTTTTACTTTGTTAAATATTGAACATATTATTATATAGTCAGGACAATAAACCTACCAGGCATACTCTATGTTTAGCAAGCAGTATACTGAGATGCCATTTAGGTATTATGTAACTATAAAGGTATCAGTATTTTAAATAATTCTATTGCCATTCATTATTATTACAGTGCATTTTGAAATACATACCATTTGAGTTGTCATGAATCAAATTTAACAGCATCTTGGTTTCTGGAACATTATTTGATCGGTGTTGATTCATTGGGTAGCCAAGGCTAGAGGCTTCATTATGTATCATGGTACTACTTGCATCAGATTTGAGAGCCTGCATTAGTTGATGTAAGTGTTTTTCTCTTCTGGTCACATGATCTTCTTGCTTAACTTGAATTTTCTGTGTCCTAGGAACTGCACTTGTCATTGTGTTCTCTTTAGTAGTGATTTTTCGTAAAGAATGAGGTTTTTGTCTATCTAAATTATTGTTATTAAAATGGTTTCCTAAGTTAGTATGTGGAATATGGCTAAACCGGTTAGATTCTACAACAACAACAACAACAAACAACAAGATAATACTCCAATAAATTTTTTTATAAAAAATCTGATCGACTTATACGTAGTCAGCCTCAGCTGAAGTAATGATGGTGATTGTGGTAGTACTCTAGTCACTTGTTGTACCAAACTCTTTACTAAGATGGTGATTGTGGTAGTACTCTAGTCACTTGTTGTACCAAACTCTTTACTAATGATGGTGATTGTGGTAGTACTCTAGTCACTTGTTGTACCAAACTCTTTACTAAGATGGTGATTGTGGTAGTACTCTAGTCACTTTTTGTACCAAACTCTTTACTAATGATGGTGATTGTGGTAGTACTCTAGTCACTTGTTGTACCAAACTCTTTACTAATGATGGTGATTGTGGTAGTACTCTAGTCACTTGTTGTACCAAACTCTTTACTAATGGTGGTGATTGTGGTAGTACTCTAGTCACTTGTTGTACCAAACTCTTTACTAATGATGGTGATTGTGGTAGTACTCTAGTCACTTGTTGTACCAAACTCTTTACTAATGATGGTGATTGTGGTAGTACTCTAGTCACTTGTTGTACCAAACTCTTTACTAATGATGGTGATTGTGGTAGTACTCTAGTCTCTTGTTGTACCAAACTCTTTACTAATGATGGTGATTGTGGTAGTACTCTAGTCACTTGTTGTACCAAACTCTTTACGAACTGTGAGGAGAAAAAGTAAAAAGTTTGAAACACCAATCAAGTTTCATTCCTTCAACTAGCTAAGAAATATTTTAGAGTGTATAGCATATTGTGTGTTTCGTATTCAGCTCAGCTGATATTTCCCAACAGGTACCCACACCCACAGGGTGGTAGATTAACTGCTTTTTGTATTGCAGTTTATAGTATTTTTATAATAATACAGTGGTGTGGAAAGATGTCTTGGTATGGGGTGGGAGGCTCCAAATGCATGCTTTTTGTGGTTAAAATTGTTTATGTGAGAATACAAGCAGGTCTTGTGCTGGTACCATGTCAACAAGTACTGTATGTGTATAAAAGTGTTGTGTGTCTTGCTAAATAATTATTCTTGAATACTCACCGTCGTCGTCGTTGTTCACCGTGGTTACTGACCCAGTATCTGCGTACACCCAATAGTAATCCCCCCCCCACCCACAGACATAACTCGCCCGTAATCATTTTACCGGACGCGTCGTGGTTGGTAAAGGGTTCGATATGAGAGACTTGTCTCATTCAACTTAAATACAATTCTGATTAATGAGTTAAATGTGATCAACTGGGAACTAGTAACAGTTCTTACATAGCTAGTATGCTAGCTAGCTAGCAGTTTGTGCTGATACTAACAATATTTTGATGTTAACAGAAATTTTGGTAACCATAAGGAATTACTTTGCAGGAGCAGTCTACTATTACTAAGAAATACCTGCATAACTACTAAAGCCCAGTAAAAATGCAAAAACAGACCAATTCATAACTGTTGAAATGGACCAACCAATGTTTATAATTTACTACGGTGACATTTAGCTGTTAGACGCTTGAAAACTAAAGTTAATTTTACCTGAACCGAATAAGATTTCAAATAGCGACGCTGGACAACATTCGATCATAAGAAAACTGTAATGTACAATAATATTATCTTCTTCCACTTATGTGAGAAATATTGGTACAGTATTATTTTACTAGGAGAATGTCATAGTAAGCACTGTGATATAGAGATAGTTCATATTGAAGATAGCAAACAGCCAATGATGAGCAGGAGCACATCAGATTAAGACATAATCAATGATTACTTATATTTCAAACATCCAAAAGTGAACTTATTGGTGCTGTGTCCCAATGTTAGGCCTGAGAATTTATAGTAGAATGATGCGCCCTTGAAGAAAATTACTGCACTAAAGTATCATTCTAGACCATAAGCAAAATTATCACAAAAGTTGAGGTAAATAGTGAAGGCAAATTCTAAGTAAGGTAAAAGAAAAGTGGAAGACACTCACAACATAAACTGAGATACTTACTCCATACCAATCAGCTATAATTTAGTGTTAATATATCCTAGCTGAACATAACAAGAGAAGCACATTTGCTAGGAGAGACTATTGCAGCAGAATTGGACATTCTGAGGGAAAGACTCAAAAGTATGAATGATCACATGCCTACTTAGCTTTACTTAATTTGGTTTCACTTGGAACATATAATAAAAGTTTATGGGATGTGGAACAGCTTCTAGTTTCATTAATCAAGTTGAAAAGATTATGTCTTCGTCTTCTTTGATATTGGCATTACATAGTACAAACATTGTCAGTGTGTGAGTACAGCTAGATGCAAAGGAGATAATAATTTCTTCCATGTTGAATTAGACTGGATTTTACTATTGAGCCATATGATGGTGAAGTATCTAGTAAACTTTTTGTAGGACGATAAGTTCCTGTTCCAAATAATTATGAGTACCAAGAAGGAGACATGCTTTGTGACAAGTACCAGCAAGAAGAGATGCCAGTGTCAAGAGCTTTAGTTGTATAGCTCACGTTTATATTCTCAACTCCGTGTTACAACAATACTTACCCAGCGTGAGATAGGTAGTCTGTTAGTAATTCAATAGATAGGTAGTCTGTTAGTAATTCAATAGGGACTCCAAAATTGTTGAAATAGATGAATGCAATTTGGAAAAAAAGATGCACAAGAAGAAAGGAGGATATAGAGAAGATTATTGAGTTGGTTTTGGAAGAGTGAACTAATTTATTATTGAATTATCAGGTCATTACGCAGCAGGGTTATAAAATTGTAGTGTTTGATGAGTGGTGAGCATAATAGTCTTTAGTCAGCCACTGATATGCAACGTGGCACTGTTGTATATCTTGCATTATAATTGAATCAAAGTATAATTCATTTATTTATGGCTGAATATAGCCATTCAGGAATAAAATGGTACCTTCAAGGAATTTATCATGTATAAAGGTAATCATAATGGGCAAATGTAAGGACAATAAGAACATAACCAGTTAAAAGCATTTTAGCAACTTCTTTGAACTATTCCTCATTCAACTATAACCACAAGTACTCACTTATTGTGATTGCTAGTGTTTGACCCATATAGCTTACCTATCACCGAAAAATTTACCAGGATTCTTGGGCAATTACCCTAGTTTATATTCTCTACAAGCATGGTAACGCTGTAACAGTCGCTTCCTGCCAGCTCAATAATTTGAGCTCCAAATAATGCGTGCTAATTTATAACTATACTTACCCAGCGTGGGGATAGGTGGTCCATTCCTACTTCCAGCAAAAATATTAGGCTCAAAAGTGCAATGGAATAACAATAAAACCTCTACAAAGCGGAACGCTGTACCACCATGAAATGGTTTTGTATTAGTATTTTTCTATTAAAAGGTATTATATTTATATGAGTGTATATGCACAGCTTCTAATGTATTATGCCTTTGAAATTAAAAAACAACTGAATAAAAATTAACTCAACATTGTCATTTATTAGCTAACATTGAATTGAAACTAGTACTCCTAAAGTAAGCCATTTTCTTTACATGATCAATAAATGGCCTGTATTTTCCACTAGACTCAGTTTTTAATAGTAGCATAAATTATTACATATATTTATTCCATTGGTATATATGTATTGCTCATAAGTTGAAGTTAGTATACCTCTTACCAGATGCATTCAGCGATGTAATACCGGTAGAACAGTACGTTCCACTTGGAGATGTAGCCTTGATAGCGTGCACGTCTCAAAAACCTGTAATTTGGGTGTACAACGGTGGTGCAGCAATAACTAAAGATATCAGAAAGGTTAGGAATTTGCTCATCATTTTTTCTGTATCTTCGGATACAGAAGGAGCATACACTTGTTACGATACTGACAATTATTATCTAGGCACTTCAGTTCTAAAAATTAAATGTAAGTTTCTTCATATTGTCTATGTAGTTATGCAATAATAAAACAAAACAAACCCTTAATTAAGGTAAAAGGTAGAGTTCATTGTGAAGGCCCAGTGGGCATGACAGAAAAATACAGGAAACAAAACTTAAAAGAGATTAGGTTTGAAATAATCCAGTAAAGTAATACAGGTGATTAAAGAAGGTTGAGTCAGCGTCAGTAGATAAAAGGTCTTGGAGGAGTTCAGTGCTGCTGAGGCAGCAATTGGTGTGAGATAGACATGATCACACGAGCAAGTGACAAACTATTCAATTTTGCAGCAAGTAGCCTTCTATTTAAACTGTTGTTGTGTAAATAATTTTATATTACAGGTGATAAAAGTTTTTTTAAATGTGTGTGTAAGGGAGGGGGTGTCGAGGACGTGGCAGAACAAGGAGTCTCTGCTGATCTCATCCCTCAAGCACAAAGGGCATACCTGCATGGCATGGGATGGGAAAGTGATAACCCGCACCAAATTCCTTAGGCCTTCAACACACTTGGCTCCATTGTCCAGTGTGAGGTCCCATAGCCGTGGCCATCCAAATGCCCTCTCCATCTCCACCACAATGGACATGTCAGCCCTCCCTTCATGTTGGGTCAGTAGGTCGCGGTTCCTTGCAGCAATCTCATCCTTGATATCGCGAGAGTGAGGGCAGGGATCGGTGTCTTGGTCCCAAAATACCGCTCCGTTGACGTCGTCTGTCAAAGATGCCAAGGTCTGCGCACTCAAATATACACTGTTCGTTTCTTTGTCAGGCACAGCGCTCTAGCAGTTAACTTTCAGTGCGCGTGCGCGGTCAGGTTACAGTGTTCAGTTTGTCTGGCTGACGGTCAGTCAGTCATTTATTCTGTCGCGTAACAGAGCATCTGTTGACTGCCACCTCCAAGATTGAAAAGGGTATCAAAATGTTGCACAGCACAATTAAATCTCTTTAATGTGTCATAATTTTTTGTTTCAACTTAACATTTTCAGAAAAAGCTATGACGGGGGCTTCCGTAGGCTCGTTGGTACACAGACTGTCACTGGTTCGCTACTGATGAAATTCAACAATAACCGTATTTCACAATATTATTTGTTGCTTTACTTTTTTATAATAATGGTTGGGAAAGGAAAAGCAAAAACATAAAAAGCCTAGCAGGCATGATACGCGCCTTCACGAAAATAAATGATTGTGTGTGCAAATGACATGTGTGATAATAACGGTACTGTTTAGTCCTTGGGTGCTAAGGCCCGAACAAGCTAGTTTGACGTTCGTAAGCTTACGCGGGTAACGCCCACTGTTCCCACGCAGTTATAACGCGAGCAAATATTTCATATCTGCTCGTTAGTCCAAACTCTCGCTATAAGTGAGACTACTGAAAAATGAGTAAGATGATTAAAGCCCAAAATGGACTGCGTTGAACTCAAATAGGAAAAAAATTATTGCAAACTTGTTGAGTATGATTTTCGCTCATTTTCGAACTGGACGAAAAGCTGATTTCTTGCTAGAGGATAACTGCAGACCGGCTGAAATAACCTATACATTTCCTAACAAATCTCATATTTCCTGAAGTCTGTGCTGGACCGATTTTACTGTACTCTTACCTGCACATTTCCTTAAGTTGTACAGAACAGGTGTATGGAACGTGCAGGACAGTGCATAGTATTGTTGGAAAACCATTTATTCTTCCAGTGCAAAGCAACAAACTAGAAGAAATATTGTGTATAGTTAGCCAGAAGAGCAATCTTTTGATAGGTAATAGCAGTATCATTGTTGAAAAAGCTAGCTCAGCCTCTTCAAATAGCATTGTCAGTACCACTCCCAGATGTCTAGAACTTATTGGGAATTTCAGATAGCTTTTTCTGGAAATTGGCTGTAAATGCTAACATGTATTTCACATGGGATCTGGTCTGATACAAAGGGTGAATGACAAATCAAGAAAATTGTTAAAAAAATGGAAAATTTAGTATATATACAAACCCTATGGTAGAGTTATTGGAGCTGTCACATGCTGCCAGGCCGTTATTGCTCAACAAGAAAGCTGTCGAGTTGTAAGGCCTACCTGGGCTCGTAAGGGATTGTGCAATCTAAGGCCACACTTACTTACTTAGCCAATTATTGTTGTAATGAAGATTCAGGAGTTGACAAGAAATGAAAACGAACACTAATACAATGACATGGTAACTGAGATAGAACAAAAAGTCTCACAAATTACACTCACAAAATAGTTAGGAGATACACAGGTGAATGACTCAACTGGAGTGAAGAATGTTCACCATTTACCCACAACACCTGGGGGGGGGGGGGGGGGGGGGGGGGGGGGGGGGGGGGGGGCTTACAAGCTGAAATCAGGCTGGTGGTCAGTGTTGGGTATCTCTGATGATTCCTTGTCAGATGCTGTGTACACAAATCTATGGCCCTTCTGGGTTACTGAGTCTAAACCAAGAACGGATACATTTGACAGCAATGACAGAATTTATGATTTGCCAAGTGTTAGTGCTAATGCCAATTATCTGCATCAGGGAGTGGAACTTGAAACTCTGAATCCTCAGCGGTAGAGGTAATTAGGCTTTAGCATTACCAATATCATTAAGTGACCACGTGCATTAAGTGACCACGTGGGGTAGAGGAGAAACTTGTGGGGTAGAGGAGAAACTTGTGAGCGAAAACTTTTATTAGCATAATGGATCAATGCTGTCTTTGCAGTCAAATTGTATTCATTCTTTCATTAGATCAGAGTCAAATGAGTCTCACCAGAGACATTCATCACTGTCTACAGGAGAAATTTCAGCTGCAGAATGAGTGGTTACAGTTGCATACTGATACTGCTAATGTTTGCCTGTAGCGGGTAAAGGGTAGCTTGTAGCGGTAAAGGGTAGCTTGTAGCGGTAAAGGGTAGCTTGTAGCGGGTAAAGGGTGCTCAGGTTAGTTTTGCTTGCTTTGTTTATTTTGCTTTGCTTGCTTTACTTTGCACGAGTGCACTCGCAAGGATATAATGAATGATCAGTTTTTAGGCATCCTTATAGGCCTGAACAGTTATTGTACATAAGTCTAAAACATGTTGGTTTATCAATTGTAATTTTCGCAATGGAAATTAAATTTAAATTTTTTGCAGAGTTCCCCAATGCTGACAGATGTCCAGCAAGTGATTTTATATAACTTTCTATATGCATAATAGCTACATATCATAAAAAATACTACATTCCTGATTGTAGGTGAGCTTTAACCTACATACTGCCCCACTATAATAATATGAATTAGGATAAATAAATAAAAAAACTGGACCACAAAAACTTAGTGTACATATCAAGATGACACCCAAAAAAATTGTATGAATTCAATGAAGTTGTTGATTGGTTTCTGTGATAATGTTACGCCTAATGCCAATTCATGCTACCTACATGGCTATCTAAAAACTTATCACCAGAACCATTATTTTATATTAGCTATGTAATCATGCAGAGTTCAAGCTTATCAAAAACATTAAAGACTTTAATAACTCCAAATGCCTGGTTAAGTTGAAGTAAAATATTTTTTTCTGTGTAAAATACATATAATGCCATTTTACAAACTGTGATCGAAGATAATGAAGAAGAAGGTTCAATTATGCAAACAAAGAATGGTTATATTGGACAATTCATTGCATTAAAGTGTAATTATGAAGGCGACAATATTACATGGAGCTTTAATGGACACATGTTACTAAGAAACGCCTGGTTATTGAAACAGGATCAAATATTGATTATAGAGAATATTGAATTATGGAATGTAGGAACATATACTTGTGCAACAGTTGAGCCTGACCAGATTTATAACCAATTCTACTTAAAAGTCATAGGTACATTTATATCTCCCATTGATTCTATATCTATTGTTATTAATGGTAACAGATAAGCTTCTTATTCAACCTCCATATCAAGTCACAAATGAAGGTGACACAACTTCTATCCATTGTCTTTCTAATGAACCACCAAACTGGAAACATAATGATGAAATAATATACAGTAACAATGTAATGCTTGTCTACAACACAATAGTATTTTTTAATATGACCATTGATATGGCAGGGGATTATGAATGTCAAGGTATTAATGAATATGGAATGGTATTTTGGTCAGTTTCAGTATTACATGTAAATGGTAAGTAGGTAATAACGATATCTATATTCTATATTCTGATATTTACGGAGTATTATAATTATACTACTTAATGAAACGTTTATGTTATCATTGCGGAGTAGCAAGTATTTTATCATTACTTTAATGAACACTTTAAACTCTTTCACCAGTACACTGTAGTTACACAATATAAAGACAAACTATGTAACGTAGTACTCAAATGTCTGCATTTATTTCAGTCCTTAGGTACTTAACATATCCATCATATCAAAGCGCTTTGGAGGGAAGTACAGTTATAGTTTCATGTTTCAGTGTTGCAGATGAAGTATTTTGGTTGAAAGATAACGGTTTTCTTCTAGATAATGTGATTGCGATGCCTACTGACAATAATACAAACAACCACCAACTTATAATAGTCAATATACACCCAGATAATCAAGGGACATATCTTTGTAGGGAACAAGATGTACTCTTTGGACCAAATGTATTTTTTACCTCTGAATCATATGTTGAAGTATTAGGTAAGATTCAACAGTTTAGATCATAATATAGCAGCAAGTGTAATTTAGTACAAAATAGAGTACTTAATATTGAAGTGATAAGGTAATTTATGAAGCTTAAAATTGTCAATGTTTACAGACATAATGTTAATAGCATTCATATGTAGTAATATCTAGGTGTATTACTAGGATACAAACTATTAGCATTATATCAGAATAGTGTACATTTCGCCAAATAACAGCTTGTCATTATAAATATGCATAATACCTATAAAGTTTTCTTTGGTTTTCCAACTTACATGTCTACCATGATCATCATAATAGTACAATTACCTCTTATTAACTTTTAGACACATTGATTTGTCTTTGATAGCCGGCCAATCAAGTCCATTATAATTCCAGACATTCATACAGTTTGACATGTCAAATACGTTTGTTACGTTTACTATAATAATGTAATTCTTTGTAATAATGTTTACTCTTTACGTTGCATTACGCATTATGACAGAGTAAGGCCTTAAACTATTTGTGGCAAGTTTAAATAATATGATATTTTGTGAAATTATTGACAGCTTCAGAAGTTGTGTGGCTATAAAACCTGTATTAAGAGTATTATTAGACAGTTACTTTCACTGTTTTACTACATGGCCACAGTACAAGCAGAAGTGTGAATATTTTTGATGCATTGACTATTGCTGCTTAGCTATGTTTAAAAAAAATGACCTTGGTTATTACAAGCTCTTGCTGCTTCCTGTGAAATAATCTCAAGTAATTAAAAGTATATTTATATTTAATTGCTGTTATTCAAGATTACTTGTTAATTAGGTCAAATGCCAACTAATGATAGTGAATTGAACTGTGATTTTGACTCTGTTGATAATGTGGATATGATGGACATGAAGCCTTTAAACATTAATGAACCTACAGACGAGAAGGATTGGTCCTCTGAACTTCAAGACACAACAAGTGAAATTAATGGTGTAGTGAAAAATAGTAAATTGACTCTCAATTCATATGTAGCTGTATTTGTAAATCATTTAATTATAATTTAGATATAAAAAGCATTGTGTGGCCTGAGAAACAATCTGTTCCTAAAAATGGTGTTGCTATAATAGTCTGTGAACATAATTCCCACATTTGGTGGATTCATAATGGTGACAAGATAAATGAAGCAATAGATTTTGGTGACAAGCTGTTAATAATTCCTCTCATTACTAAGAAACATGAAGGAACTTATATTTGTGTTACATATAATGGTACTACTGAGGAAGTATTAGGTTCAGCACAATTGACAGTAATTCGTAAGTTATTGAGTAAAGGATCCAGCTTTGACCTTTAGTGACCCATAGATTTGTCTCAGATTACTATGTATGCAGTAAATATGAACAAATTGATACACATTACTAACATCAAATACTTCTTATAATATAGTGTACATATACTATTATACCTAATTATAATTGTATACGTTAAATTTTTTCCTTGAAAAGTCTGGTATGTTTGTCAAAATGTAATTCTCAGAAGCAGAGAGAAATGGATAGGAAGGTAAGGAAAAGGAGCTGTTTCTAAATAATATCCAATATGAGCATGACAGCAACTGATTAACTCATACATAAGGTAACAATATTTTGCTCTCATGCTCATATTTTCACTTACCCTCCTCTAGCAAAAAGAGCTTACATGCTCTTGAAATGTCTCCCTATATTGTATTTATGCTGATTCGCAATAAGTATATATATTTTATTATACATTTCTGAATGATTGTGGATATTATATTTCAGCTAAGCAGAACAACATTGTTATTCCATCAGAACATATAGTTAAAAAGGGACTTAAATTGGTTTGTAGATGTGGATTCACATATATATCTCGTTGGTATTTTAGCAATGGGCAATGGCCACCACATGCACATCTTTCTCAAAGTAGAAACATTCTCTATATAAATAATGCTCAACTAAGTAATTATGGATTATATACATGCCTTGGTTCTTATAATAAATCAGCACATCTGGTTTCCAGTAGTGTAAACATTACTGTATTGGGTAAAATAAATTTCTCAATTATAATTGATTAATTACTGGAACAATAGCAAAAACTATCACCAGCATTAATACCAACTGTAGCAAAAAATAATATCACTAATAATAATAATATAATGATAACAACAACAATAATAATAATATATTATTGCGGTTTTGATACTGCCTAATTTCACTATATAGAATTATGCTTACTGTTCATAGTTATTAATATTTATTATTGAATCATATCTACATGATTGTGATTAGACCAAGACAGAATAAACCCATTAGAACAGTACATATTTTATAAAAAGAAAGCAGTAATACTTTGCAAGTCTATTACTGCATCTACATGGAAATTTCGGAATAAGGAAATAACAAAATCAGCACAAGGAGTTGATTTCAACATTATCAGAATTAGACGCACATGTATAATCCATGCAGGACAATATGAATGCCAAGGCACTAATGAGTATAATCAAACGTTTTCTGCAATTGCTACACTTAACATAAGTATGAATTTCCTTTGTGCCACAAATCTATTTTCATGTATACTAGCTAAACATGATTGTTCAATTTTGCTGTCTATTCTTACTCTGTAGTCAATAGAGAACTGCAGCTGATATGAAATAATTATTGTTGTACAGTTCAGGAAATATTTATAATCATCTGATAGTGAACCTGTAAAATGGTTGATCTATTTTTTGTTCAATGATTTTTTAGTGATAAGTTTAAATCACATTTTTATGACAATTGCACATAAAATAAACACTTTTATAACAAGAAATGAGTAGTGTAGAATGTGTTATAATGTAAGAAGTACTTCAAAATCTTACTTAGGTCCCATTTCACAAAAGTTAAGCAAAGAAAAAAGTTCATAAAATTATTTTAATACTGTGTTTATAGTTCGACATATTTTCTTCAATGAAATTACTGTAGTAGATGGAAGAGATGCTATCATTAGCTGTAATTCAGATTCAACTCCAGTGTGGTATATGGAAGAAGCACCACTGCCTCCAAATATAATTTTTACAAATATCAGTAATGTGTACAACTTGCAAATCTTGTCATTCAACAAAATGAACGTTGGAACTTATGTTTGTCGTGTAAAACATAATAATGACTATGTATATAACATTCATAATACAAAAGTGTCCCTTAAAGGTAATAATATACTATAAGTTTAGACATAATGATAAGTCTTATGGTAGAAAAATGAAATACCATTTCACTCTGTTTGGTAAGGTATTACAGTGTAATACATGTCACTCTGTTTGGTAAAGTAGATGATACCACTGATCTGTTGGTGTTTAGCTATAGCTGTCTAATTTGAAATTATTGATAATCTAATTGTAAATTCGAAACCAAAAACTGCAATTCTTTTTTTGTTGATGCAGCATGGGAGAATCAAAATTTACTAATGTAATCCAATGAAAGTATTTTATTAATAATTTAGAATTTCACTTGATAATTAAAATTGGTAAAATTAATGAAGCATGCCAACACTAGCCACTGCCTCCAGTATGCTGCTCCATATCCTAAAGTATTAACCTAACCCTTTCCAAAGTTGCCCCTTTCATTATTGTACTTAATAACTTATTAGGAGTGTATTTCATCCAGTTGCTGAAACTTACACTCCTTAAACTCTTATAGCTACTGATAGATAAATAAGAATAACTGCAACTAAATTATATCTAGCCCAATTATTCCACAATAATTAATATAAACAGTAAATTAATACTATCAAATTAATCCCATTAAAGATTATAATGTCTTTCACTTCCTGCTTCTATTCTAAAGCTATCAACTATAACTGTACTCATAATATGAAGAACTTCAGACACAGAAAACAAGTAACGCAAAATTTCTACTCCACGACAATTTGGATGCAAAGTAGTGTGAAAACTGTTCTTAAAATGTTAAAAGATTTCCTCTAACATTATGGTTGGACTCATAATCCAATACTAAAGTTATGACCACCTTAACTCCAGGTATTTTTCCAGTATGCTTCACGAACATGTTTAAGCTCCATTCCCAGAACTCTAGTGTCAAAATTGTATCATCCGGTAATCTAAAAAGAAGGTCTCAATGTCAAGTTATTTTGTTCACAATGCATTGCTGATGCTGCTCTCTTGTTCAATTTATCTGGCTGGGCTTACACAATGATAGAGCAGATAGATTTACGCATTTGTAATCACCTCCATCATTCACTTCTTAACTTACCTTTTTGCTTATGAATTTTATGTATATTTCAAGGGGGAAATTTACTTCAAGGGGGGGAGGGGTTTGAGCACCTCCTTACCCCTCCTCCCTAAGTGAACCTCAGTATTTGTAAGAAAATAAAAATAAACTAAGCAGACAGCTTACCCGTAACCTGTACATAAGTTCATTATGACCAATGATGATGAATAGGAAGTCTACTCTAAGTTTAGTCACACTAAGACAATGCTATGTTAGTAAAGACATGTATACTAAAAGAGATATATATATTTGGAGGTGACAAATTGCAGCTAAATATGACTTTTATGCTCCTTACAATCTAAGATATCTAAGCACTCTCAATGTGACAAGTTGTCCAGAGCCAGCAACAAATTGACACATTATCTCTGATGATGGTAATGCTGGAAATGAGGAACTGAAAATCAAGTATTATGAGCTAAACAAACAAATCAAAAAATTAGTAGTGTACATATCTTTAAAATCTATGTACAACAGTGTAATTATTACCCCTCTCTTTTACAGTGGCTATTAAAATCAATTAGTAACAGACTACATACATGTCAGCACTAACAGTATCAATGAAACTTATACAATTATGAACTGGTCACCATGCCAATAATTGCATGGTACTCTTATATATAAACCATGCATAAAAGCATAATACACATAATATTCTTAGAATATACACATTACAGATTTACATTTACACAATCAATATTTTTATGGTTTGCAAACATTATTATGTTTAAAGATATATTAACTTTGATTTGACAGAACTCAGAAAAAGAAAACGTGAAATTTCATACAAAATACCAAGAATAAATGTTCCTAAATCCAAAAAGAGAAAAAAAGTAACTAATGGACAGCCAATGATGGCATCTAACAATACTATTAATGATACATGTAAGTGGAGTAAACCATAACTTAATAACAAAGGTATCTCTCAATATCTACACACATACTATACACTATGTAAACAGATTTATTAGTGTACTTATGAGCAAATGAAGTTACATCAAATTATAGGTCTTGTTTTGAGATAAAGTATTATTTTTTAAAAGATTCACAACTTGTGCTCTTTCATAGTTTTATGCTTGTAGCTATTGATATGTGGACTTTATGTTCTATATACACATCATAGTAAAGCATATAATATCTTAGCAATTTTTTTGTTTCTGAAACAACCTCGCCCCCGTTTCTAGTGCGAGTAGTAAGCGAGCAATTTTTTCAGTTGGCTTGTAAAACAGAGCCCCCTATATCAAGAGTAGGCAAACTTCAATGCAACAATAACAGGAGAGTCAGAGTGAGAACTTTCTTGGAGATAACCCCCCCCCCCCCCCCCCCACCCCCACCCCCCCCAACCCCCCCCCCCCCCCCCCCCCCCCAAGAAGGTCTTAGAGCTGTGCAGCCTGAAAGTCTTTGCTTCTCAGAAATCGAGCCTGCTGGAGCCATATCCCAGGTGCACCATAGGTCTACTATATGCAAAGTTGCAGTAAATGGACCTGAAGCTAAAGCATCACAACTTCTTGAAGTCTGCTGCTACTGGTGACTATTCCTGCTCGTGTATAATTTGGGATATTGGTGG
>WLWD01001356.1_pt1 | contig 102031 bp, 70 predicted proteins | sample 6712731 | NCBI WGS metagenome assembly WLWD01 (sample SAMN12718690, study PRJNA576275) | sponge metagenome | isolation source: marine sponge | host: Mycale hentscheli | place: New Zealand: South Island, Marlborough, Capsize Point | collected 2014-11-01 | reverse complement strand
ACAATTGGCCAGCTAGTGAGAGTCAGTAGTTTAACATCACAAATAACAAAAATCAGCAAGTTTAATGTGAAAACTGAATAAAAATGGCTATACATGACAGTGAAAAATGAATCTACAATAACCATAATGCATTGGAGTGCATAACGATGAATATTAAATAGATTATAATTATAGTAATTAAAATGTATAGTAGTATTTTTTTCTAATGGACAATTTATTATAGAAGAATGTCTAGTTTTGGCTCCCAAATTTGAGAAAACAATTTTTTTGTTATGTAGCTATAAACAGTAAATTTATAATAAAAAGTCTGCTTTGATATATCATTACATCACAACAAGTCTAGCAGATAATGCAAATGTATTACTACGCTGCTTTGCTAGCCCAAAATGTGAAATATTGTTGAATAGTAACTAGTCTCGCATAGCCAGACAAGGAATACAAGGGAGTGGGCATTGACTGAAAGGTTGGTAAAGGGTCTGGCTACGCGAGACTAAATAGTAACAATGCACAAAAAAGGTACATCCAAGCAGGAGTACAAGGGAGTGGGAATTGACTGATAGTTACTAATACTCAACAGCACTAGGCTTTATTTCTTCAATTTAATGTAAAAATATACGTTTAAACATAAGTGAATGACACCTATAAGGTGATCTTCGGATCTTTCTTCCCAGCTAACTACAAGGATTATGATAGCTATATCACTTTATACTATAATTATTTTCAATGATTCAGTCATACTCAGCTGAAATAATTGTAATTAATTAAAACTTAAGCCAACATTTCGACTTCTTGCTGAAGTCCCCTTGAGAAATTTCGGGTTTGGATTATATTAGCTGTTAGAACGAGAACATTTTCTATTATTGTAATTATTTTTGACATATCCCTTTATTTTGTTAAAACACAGGGGAATAACATTTTAAATCATGGTGGTTAACTCAGCAACTATGGTATTTATATGCATAATATTATAATATATTTATTTATTTTATTTGACGCTCTAACATTGACTAAATTCGGAATGTAGTAGCAAAAAATATTTAAAACCATTCTTATTTCTCTACCACTTGGATTAGCTACATCAATTCTCTTCTGCACATTTTTCATTAGCCAACTTCTTTTTCTATCTCTCCTGCTTTCTCTCTTTCTTTCTATCCATGATTGTGGACTTAGATGGTGTCGCTGTGGTTGATAGTGTTGCTGCAGTATGCATGGAGTTGCTGCTGTGGATGCATCTATAGTTGGCAGATAGCTAGCTATCAGTCTGTGTCATTCAGAGACTAATACTGTAATGATTCTAGCCACTAATAAGTCAGTTCCTGTGATGGTGGTCAGCTGCCATGCAGGTTCTTTGCCAGTTGCAGAGTGTCTAGTTGTCTGAATTCTCTGTATTGTTGTTAATATTTCAAATGTTTAAATTATTCACACCAATCAATGAGTGCAGTAATTCTAACAATCGCTAGACTGAGCTGCTGTGAGCCTAGGTAGGTCTTTATAATATAGGAATCAGTTCAAACACACAAACATATAATTGTGTAAATAATTAACAACTAATTAGTCAGAGTTTAGTGTCAACAACAATTAAGTTGGAATGGGATCTGCTGTGGGTTCTTCAATATTCCAATTATCACCGTCTGGAAGCTCAGGGGGTATCTGCGTTGCTGTGTACAGGTTCTGTGTGGTATAGCCATCTTTGACAGTACCTTACAACAAATCTACTACTGGCTACTGCCTCAGGTTTGTATGCTGTGATTGGTTTGAAAATTCATGCCGTCTAACGGTGACCATACAATAGGAGACTATTGGTGGGTATTGCTAATGGCGATTGTGTACACAGCTGTTAGGTGCTGGTTATAAAAACATATGCAAAACACTTTCAGTATCCAATAGATGAGGAGCTTAACCTCTTACCTGTTCAAGTTAGGGAGTGGGGGCAGGAGCACCCTCAGCCCCCATCGTCCACCACCTATGTGCCCCCCCCCCCACCCCCCCCACCCCGATATTTTCACATGCTTCCTTAAGATGATATTATGTAGCTGTGATCGTTAATCTTTTAGTAGATATACCTAGCAAATACCACTTTGATATTGCAGTTTAGCATATGTGATACTATCATGACAGATTACTCTTTGCATTTCTCCCACCCATATTTTTCAAGTTCCTACTCCACCATAGCTGAGCAGATTGATAGCATGGAAAAAACACTGAATAGGTAAAGAGTCATCACATTACCATACTATCTGTATAAAAGCAGGGCAAAATATATGTTTCAAAATAGTATTTCCCCAGATTTTATAGAATATAAGAATGCTTTATCTCTTCAGTTTGTGGCAATATTTACTAACTTCGTTGGGGAATAACTGTACAAATAATGCATTTCCTATAGTAAAGTGGCATAATAACAAAGCCAACATACCTCTCTGTATGCTTCAATGATGTTTGGTATTTCACGTATACTGTTTCACAGACGGCACTTCTGTTATGATATCTCCGGCTGGTGGTGGCATGTAAATCCGTTTTATTCACAACAACAATGTCAGTGAGAGCACCTGCCTAGTGCACTACAAGTTAAATCTGGAAGACTTGAAATACAAATGTAAATATGTTCTCTTTATTCCTTTGGTTTGTGGTGCTTCATGAAATACATGGTAAGTGTATTTTTGATACCTTATTTAATGTATTAAACTATAGAGCTATAAATAAATGTTAATTCAAGTGAATTAACATGGTATGCCGTGTCAATCATTATGCAAGCAATGAAGCCTTTCTTTAACTTTATGTAAATACAGGTGACCTTATTTTTCCTGCAATTTATGCATTCAGAGAGTGCACTGAAATGGCTAATAGCCAGGTTAATAGAAATTTGTCTTCTGCCAATTGTCCTATGTCTTGCATCAGCATGAGGGGTATTTGTGACTGTAGAAATAGTACTACTAGTGGAGTACTCATAGACAATGTAATACCAAACCTCAATGTTAGTCAGACTGGGGTCTGGGCCTCCCAGTTGTATGCTACATGTGGTACTTCATCAACACAATACCTTGGATTCAAATTCAATACAGAAGTAACACTTTACAAAGTTGTGATATTTATGTTTGTTTGTTACGACTGGAACTTACCCGGAGTGGATCTCTTGATTTCCATTTATTCATCTCTTAATTTTGAATCATTTCAAACAAGTATTCAATTAGGAAATATAACAATTAATGAGACATACAGCAATTGTCATTCATTGACTGCAATCAGGGTCGATAAGTTGCACATTATTTCTTCCGATCAGTACGTCATAGAATTAAAGCGCCTAAGTAATGGAGTAGGAAAGATATATATTGGTGAAATACAGTTTGAAAATGAATATACAACTACAGTTGGTATGTTAAATGTTTATTATTTTTATTTTTTCTTATTAGTTTATTGTTTATGAATACATTGTATGCTAGTGCTGACATCACGAACACCTGCAATACAACCTTCTCTAACTAGCTTCAGCCAAACAAATCACCCTACACAAATTGAAATAACAGCAGGTACGAGTAATAATTCATCACTTAAATTATGTTCAGTTTGTCATATATACTCTTTCTATTAGAATACGAATCATCTGATACTTATGACATTCTTGAATTGTCATACATGAGGGAATTCAGCAATCTAGGTAATATCACTTTATCACAAAAATGAGACAAATATAGTAGCTATAATATAAAAGTAGAAAGAGAATACTGAAGTTATGCTTACTTAATTGATAAACATTTTTATGTAATAAACAATGTTTCATTTGTTTGATAATTCAGTAATAAAGTAGTTATATTTTGTTGTTGTGGGTTTAGGTTTTAATACTGCGGATGTGTCCATTACTACTACTACTACAAGTGATCAATATGGTACTAATCAGAATACAACTAAAAGAGTTTGTACTACAGAAAATTGTGTAGGTTTTTCTACCACAATGAGTCTGTATGAGAACAACAACTCAAATAAAACAAATATTGGCAATCATAAAAACATTTTAATTGCCATATATGTATCAGTAACATGTATAAGTGCCACATGTATTTTAATCATAGTTGTGTTGGTCCTAATCGTATGCAGGAATAAAAGTAAGAATGTGCCCCGTAAAAAGGAACCTACGGATGAATATCTGGGCTTGGATGATATTGAACCTGCTGATGATAATACCATTAATGATTTTAGTTTAATCAACGATCACAACAGATCAGCTCAGAATGACTATGATATAAACAATTTAGAGACATCCATTACACTCAGTAGTGCTACCAATGAACAAGATGATAATCTGACAATTTCTGCCAAATTTATGTCTAGCTTTAAAAGAAAGATGTCATTTGCCAAATCTCACAGCAACTCTACAATCCCATGTTTAGAATCGAGCATGCTCACCAATGCAGGAAATACAGGATACTTGTCTCTCGATGAAAACCAAGAAAAGCTGGCATCAGGTCAGCCCGTTCACACTAATCAACCTAATTGGACGGAAAATTCTCAGTATGAAACTGTAACAGCTTCAATAAAAGCACAAACAGTAACCTCTGAAAATCCTCTGTATGATTCTGTAGTTGCGACAAAAAGAAGGGAATCCTCACATTCAGTAGATCATCCAGCTATTTCTGAATCAGCTGCAGATGCCAAAGAAGAAGAACCATTGTATTCTCCATTATACAGTCTGGTCTTATCAGATGAAATAACAGTTCCTATTATTCAACCACGAAATATCAAAGTTATAAAAACATTAGGCGTAGGCTTTTTCGGAAAAGTACTACTAGGTGAACCAATTGATTCAGATACGAGCACTACATCAGATAACCTAAGCTCTTCTGAAAAGAAAAGGAAGAAGGTAGCAATAAAAATGCTTAAACCAGGCAGTTCGGTATCAGTCAAAATGTCGTTTTATAAAGAGCTCAAATTCATGAGCAGACTTGAACACGATAATGTAGTGAAAGTGTTAGGGGCTTGCACTGACAAAGAACCATTCATTATGATGGAGTACATTGAAAATGGTGACTTAAGCAGCTTTTTGCAAAATTTTGATGATATATGTGATATAAAAAGCCAAAGTTCAGAGTTTATTATCCACATTAGCACTCTCAAGAGCATGTGCATTCAAATAGCCTGTGGCATGAAATATTTGAGCTCTAAAAACTACATACATCGCGACCTAGCAGCAAGGAATGTACTAGTGGGAGACAATAATATCGTGAAGATATCTGATTTCGGCATGAGTCGTAACTTGTATTCTTCACACTACTACGTAATGGCGAGCAGAGGTGCTGTGCCTATACGATGGATGGCCAGAGAATGCTTCTCTAAGAAATTCACCAGCAAGTCAGATGTATGGTCATTTGGTGTCACCATGTGGGAAGTCTTTACACTAGGAAAAAATGCTCCTTACGAAGAAATGACAGATTTTGAGGTATTACAAGACACCGTTAAAGCTGAAAGGAAGCTATTAAGTGTTCCAGATAAGTGTCCATCTGATGTTTCTAGCATAATGCTGAAGTGTTGGAGAGATGATCCAGATGATAGACCCGATTTCGATACCCTCTATGACTTGCTGTTGCCATTAAGTTGTGAAAATGTGCAATAGTATTATATATTATCATTTGGTGTGTAGCTATGTCATTTTTGTAGTTGATTCTGATTCTAATGAATGCTTAGACGTTATTTTAATGTTTATTAGGCTAAATAGATGCATAGTATTGAACTCACACCACGATTATGTTATTATTATGTGCTTATATGTGTAGTTTTGTCTTTAACTTCTAGCTTTCATAGATGTATTGAGTCAGTTTTCAAAAACATTGGCTTGTTATTCATAGTATGTCAGTGAGAGAAAAACACTTTGTTATCAGAACATTGCAGCTGTTACTAACGAAACAACCATAAACTAAATGGAGGATATGCACAAACTTACCGAATACTAGCGTTTAAATTGAAGAATCAACATTGTGCTGTAAATTTATTTGAAATACAGTGAGTGATGCGATCTTCCTTAGGAGCATAGGTGCTGTGAAAGAAGTTGATGTCTCTTCCCATTGTACAGTAGCCTCCACACGTCTAACACAAACATACACTCTATATACTCACAAAAACTGTCAGTTATGATGCCCTCCCAATCTCTGAGTTAGCATGGATTGATGTGCGTCCAAGCCAAAGACTTTCAGATATGCTTACTAAGAAAAAATGATAAGATGGTGGGGATACAACAATGAAACAACCCAGCAAGCAACTACACAGTCACTTACATGTGTATTCTCACTACATTGTCACACACATTCAACATAGCTTAGCCCTTCTCTAAGCTACCCTCTTTCTTCATTTCTAACCACCTTTCTCTGCTTCCTGGTTACGGAATAATCGTTGTGCTGATAAACGTGACAAGTACTTAAAAGCTTTATAATGATTGTCCAGGAGCTATTTCACTTGGCACTTCACTCCTACTGATTGTTGATCCTAGAGTAAGTGTGCCACTTTCTTAGCCCTGTTCATTTTTTTACTATTCAATTATTTAACCCTAAGCATGCAGTGTGAGAGGGTTATAGTACTCATTTGGCTTGTCAGTCAGTCCCAATAAAATTCTTTAATCCAATTCTAAGCATAAGTCAGTCTTTGGATCTTGTGTTTCAATTATTTATGTGTTTTTCCAGATAACTGAGTTAATTTTGTAGGAGTAAAGAAATACTTGCTTGCCAGATAGAATATTGGTACTCATCTTCTTCTTTGAAGGAATAACGAAACATTTATATTCTGAAACTAAGTTATTCTTAAAAAATGACATCTATTAAATTAAAAAAAAAAGATTAAATTGTTCGTCTTATATTAAAAACATTCTCACAGTTGTAACTCGCTTGGGATTCTATAACTGGTTTGATTGAAGAGATAAACAGTTATATGACTCCACAGTTAGCATCTTAGCTATATTTTATCACACTCCACATGCCACCTCCCTGTCAAATTGTTGCTTGCTTATACATGGAATAATGAAAGCTTCCTTACGTAGAGTCATGGTGGAGGATAGCTCTATAAAAAGTGTAAATTAAAAGTTCATGACCTGTTATGACTAGTATCATAACATCTCTGTAATCATTTGATTTGTTGAGTCAGATTTTTAATTATTTCATGTTGTTATGATTTGCATTCATGTTTACAGTCATACTGAAAGCTTGATGAATGATTATAGAATAGAGTTGATAACAACTTATTATAATATACATAAATCATTGATCTCATTTGATTGATAATATAGCTGCTATCTTTAAGAGTTAGTGCTGTAACATAATTGAAGACACTGGTAAATTATTTGAATTTTACAAAATTGACTGTCTTTGTTACCAAACATGAAGATCTTCAGAGTACCTACATTAATGTTTGAAATATTGTGGGTTCTTCATCTCACCAGCAGTGAAATAGGTATTCTTACTGTGTAAATGTAATTAAGATAGTGAAGAGGAAGCTGAGTGACAAGAAAATTTAGTTTATAATGAAAAATAGTTGAATTATGATCTTTTAATGACTTTTTAAATAATCATAAACAATTTTAGGTCTAAGTATCAGCAAGGTTTTCAAGCTGAACCTAAGGAAGTTCACTTATGTGTTATAGTTATAAATAAGAATATCTTACATGTTCAACCCCCCCACCCCCCACTATCTATGTCATGCTTTTGCTCTATGCTTTTAAGGAAGCCTTAGAAATAGCTACCACTATCTAGTTTGATTTCCCTGTTATTATTTCTTTTGTAAAACCCAAAATGAATGATAGTTCCACACCTAAAAGAAATTATTATAAAATATTGTGCTGAATTTAAATAGCATATTCTATTGTTTTTCTACAAGCTATTCTATTTTCACTTGAAGTTAGAGCCATTATGACTTCATATAGTCAATATAATATTAATTGTACTCTCTATTTCATTTGTTTTTAGTTTAATCTAATTATAAACAAATAAGTGAAATATTCTTGACAAATCATTAAAATCGTGCATGCCTTTGAAAGGATATAATGTCTTTGATAGCTATGTGAATATTTTTATATATGTATTTTGTACTGGATTTTTTTAATGATGCTTTTAATAATTAATGTAATTTTGATTCCTTTGGCCACTAATGTATAGATTATGCTGGATAGTAATAGTTTTAATCTATTTATGTGATGTTACTACATTCACCGTAATGAAACTCATTAAACAATAGTCAAAACATGAATAATATGAACAGCGAATGTACTAGGGTTGCTTATCAGAGTCACAATTATTCTAAAAAGTAGGAAACAAAAGGCTTATTTGCCCCATGATATTAATTCTGTAGAAAATATTTGTCATCATTTAGCTGTACTATAGCAATAAGCATACAGAAAGAACGAAACATAATGAAGGTATTATTGTTGTATATTTTATTACACATTGCAGGTAATTCTACTACTATTAATATTACTTCACATTCAGAATCAATATTTACATCTACAGAAGGACACACTCCCAGCTCTGGAAATGATGCTGTAATAGTTGGTGTAGTAACACCTATAGTGATTATTGGAATTGCATCAGGTATAGGAGCTATACTCATATGGAAGTACCTTAAAGGAAGAAAATTGAATTTGTTAAAAAGAAACAGGACCACCCTAAACCATGAAGACCTGAAAAGTGATAATTTTCCAAAAATATCATCTCATCCTCAATATGAGAGTATGGATCTGGAAAATTCTATTGAGTTTGGGTACAGTGATGCCCAATATGCTTGTGTTGCATTTTCTGAACAACCGAATGGAGAACAAGACAATGAACAGGTAATACAGCATATTGATAATATAGAATCAGACGATCACGATTATGAGTTAATTCAATCAACTCCCAGTCTTATAATTCACACCAAAAGTGAAAATACGCCCGTAAATTCGGAAGCAAGGAGAAGTGAAAGTGATGGCAACATTTGCGCCGAGTACGCAACTATCAATAAAGTGCGACACAATAAAGCACACATTAGTTATGCCGACCTTTGTGATATCCTAGAGGACCATATGACGCCAGTTGTTCCAGCAAAATCAGATGACTTGATGCAAGATTTGGATCATGATTCATAACATGAATCACACAATAAATTCATAGTGTTAGAAATTTAATTGTATTGATTATCATTTTTAGAGATTATTTATACAATTTTATTACTTTTATTTTTGATTATTTATTCTACTATAAGATTTGAACTTTATAACTGTATGATAACCCTTTACATACTGTATATATTAGAAAAACATATCTATTAGTACTAATGAACACTGACTTGTTCTTTAATAGCCTAAAGTAAATAATAAGCCTACAATTCCCAAAATATTTATTATTGCAAACAATTATTAATGAGCCTTCTTCTTCAGTTTCATTAAAGTAGAGCATGGTAAACTTTGAAGTACATGTGCAAACAAATTCTAATTACATCTTTAAATTTTAATTTGGAACAGTTTAATAAAATCGATTAGGCATTACACTGAAGAAATATTAATAATATTGTATTTTTTTTATTACCAACCCAATGTATTATTATAGTACAAAAACACACGTCAATATTGCAATATCCTCTAATTACATTGTAGCTATTAATTTACATGCAAGAGCAACTGAACTGATATGCAGACATCTCTAGTTGAGATCCGTATGCTGTATATCTCAGCAGTATATGCTTATTTTAAGCTTCTGTGTTGTTGTATCTAAGATAAGAAGGAGAATGTTTAAATGAACATCGGCAACAACAGCTATAGCTTAGTTACTAAGTGCTGCTATTACAGAAAATACATCTCATTTCTATGGAAACAAAGTAATAGTTGCTAAAGAAAATACAGAATAAGATCGTGCAATACACAAAAACCTGATATTTATATTACTATACATGGGTGTAAAAGCCACTAACATCGCTTCAGATAGGCTATTCTTTCATAAGAAGGACTTGAAATTGATATTCTTCTTTTATAAGTTGCTAGCTTAAATCTCCATCATTATGGACACAATTTCATACTCTTCTACTGCGGAAGATAGCAATGAATCTGACTCAGGAAGTGTAGGTACTATTGTGATTATAGTTTGTATCATTCTAATATTGCCTGGACTATCAGTAGCCATTTTATTTGTGCTTAACAAGCTGAAATGTAACATTAAAGAGATATATAATAGATTGATTAGAAGGCGTCAGCAAAAGAGTGTACAGTTACAGCAAACTAATTTAACTTCGCCAGCCAGCACAGCAATTATTAAGGGAACAGGTCGGGATAAAGAAGATCTGAATAAAACTGCTTCCCAAACAAAAGTGTTATGCCAAGATAATTGGTCTGAACTGGAAGAAAACATTGGTAATATCCTTGATATGGACGACATAGACTTGAACAGATGCATGACTGGTACCTATGCCACTGTGGACTTGAAAATGAAGAAGAAAACTGAAACATCTTTTTCAAAGGCGAGTCTTAATATGGAAGATGGTGAAACTGATGATGATGTCTTTGCTTTTAGTGCTATGAATAATTCTGATGATGTGCAATCTACTGTAGACTTGCTCATGTCCCCACCCATTCCAATTAAATCGGAACAACTATTAGCTGATTTGAATTATGAAAGTGTCACTAATTAAATATACACATGAATGATGTATACATTTCATTATGAACAGCTATTTTACTATGTGGTGTTACTTTATGAACTCATTTAGACTAGAAACTAATAGATATAATTTGCTGTTTCCAATTGTTTGACTTAAAATTCAGTAATCAACAAATTGGGAAATTGTAATTGTTTTAAAAATATTGATAATTAATAATAACAGCTGTATTAATTTACTTTCAGTATAATATTATGTTATTGCATATTGGCTAGATGTTTTCAGTGCATTTTTTAATACTTGTATGAAATTATATTGATACTTTTATTTATAGTACTTCATTTGAATCTGTGTGTCTGCGATTATATTTACTCACAAGCAACAAAATAAACTAAAAATAAAAAAAATTGGGACTTAAGGTTGCCTAATGTATAATGCGAACTAGAAAACAATAGTATAACACAGGAAAGGTCACTCCTCCATGTGATGATTTTATAGCTATCCATAAATCATCACATTATAATTATAACTGTAGCTAAGACTTTTTTATTTAGTATTTTGATATGTATCATTAAAGACGGCAGTGGTTCAGGGACTATAGTAGCATCTTCACATGGGGTACCAACACAAAAACACAGTGAGTAGCAGCAACTAGTCATTGCGTACGAATAAAATAAGTTGGTATAGTCTCACAATAAAGTGGCAATAAATAAACTTCTAGCTAGTAAGCAATAAAATAATAATAATAAAGCTCACGGTAAACACGGACAGTGCAAACTACTTAAGTTAGTATTACTCTGAGAGATTCTATTTATTGCACAACATAGCTGAATAAAAATGCACAATCATTGTTATTCATTATAGCTACAGGTTAAGCCGTTTTTAAACAATTATCAATTGGCGTGGGTAAACCTCAGCATCTTATTTTCAATGCTAACATTATGGGGTCTTGACAGCCTTGGCTAGAAAGTTTGGTAGTGTTCTAGCTAGTGCAGTATATAAATTGAATTTTCTTAGTTTATCTAATCATAACCTGGAACATTTACTTTTTTAATAAAAAGTAATTATACATATAATATTGGTTATAAGATATGTATATATTTGATCATTCAAAAGTCATCTGTAAAAGTATTAGTTGCAAGTAAAGTAGGTATAATATGCATGGCTAACTACTCACTACAATAATCTTTTCATTACTGGTATTAAACATGGTAACTTATTTTCACACTTAATTGAGTCTTAATGTCTCGAATATTTTAAAAGTGAATTCATGCACTACACATGAATAGAAGATGTTTGCTTTTTCTCACTTATTTCCCACATTCCCATCATCAGATTGAGTAAATTCATTGAAGTCTCTCTCTAATTCATCAATTGTGCAATAAGTTCTTAAATTTGTTGCAGAGAAATATTCAACGTTTCCTTTAGAAGAGAAGGATGAAATATGGTTGTCTTCTAATTTCATTTCAGCCACTGTGTCATATAATATGGGATTAGTAGATACATTAGGTGTGCCTTTTGTAGATTTTTCATTTTTCAATACACAGTCTGAAGGAATGATGTCATTTATTGTAGCATAAAGTGGCAAAGTCAATTCGTTGTGTATAACACATTCCTCATAAGCACTATTATTACTGATCTTAATTGTGTTAAGATTTATTGTAGCTCTTTCTGAAATTGATTTCTTGCGCTGTCTTATTTTCTTTGTTAGACCTATGATGAATAGTACAAGTGATGCCACGAGCGTAATGGATAATAAAGTAATTATGATTGAAATGATCAAAACATCATGGCCTAGCTTATCAGCTTTATTTATAGTAACAGGTATGCTATTGTTAGCTAAAATTTGTAAAACAGTGATTCCGGAATTTGAGTTATTTATAAATGATGTAGTTAAGTTTGACTGATTTGCTGAATGTGTTGAATTAGGCATGTCAGTTGTTTTCAAATTAATGTCTGAATCTGTAAATAATTTTTTTATGTGATCAACATTTCCTGTGATAAAAGTGGATACATAAGAATTGGTTGTAGCAATAGTGTTTGGTAATTCTCCAATAGGCAGTGTGCATTGACGAGCTGAGTTACTAAAGAATGATATTTCAGCAATGTATGGTTGCAGAGATGTATCAAATACCAGAGTAATAATTCTAGCAGTAGTCGACAATGCCATATTACAACCTCTCACAAGATGACTACAGGATTGTTCTATTATAATAGTTCCTATATCATTATTATCACCAAGAACGCGAATACTGCTGGCTCCTGTGGAGAGACAGTTATACATGACTATTTCAATAAGCTCTACTCCAGTGTATGTCGTGACTCCATTTGTATCAAATACTGTATTAAAGTCAAATGTGATAGAAGCAGACGATGTAGATGTGTTGAGTATTAGTAGTTGAGTTGCCCACATGTCTCCATCTAGTCCAGTTAGTGTGGGAATACCATCAAATAAAATACTACTACGTGGAGTATTACATACTCTACCAGAATCAGACACATTAGAACAATGACCAGTGGCAGATGAACCATGTATAGACAGTGCTGGTTGATTTAAAGTGATTAAGCCAGGATAAACTAAGGAACAAGTACAACTTCACATAAAAGACACTTCTCTGCTATCAAATGTGCAATAAAATGTATTTACTACAAATTTTGCAAGTTTTGTTAGAGATTCATTTATAGCAAAAACAAAAACAAGTTTAAGGAAAGCCTTTTTATTTAAATAGTTTATTAATAATTCCATCTTCATTTTGGTCTCTTAAAATAAAGTTATTAAAATTCTCAAGTGTAATCGAAATCAGATAATATATTATATAGTCAGTACTTACTTTGTGATTCCCCATTATGAATAAAGAAAATCCAAAATAGTAATAGAAATTTCATATTACTACTACAAGGCATGATTACTGGCTATAATTCAAAGTAATGACTAACTATATAGAGTTGACCTCAAACATAATATAATTATGGTAATAAACAAAAACTAATTAATGATTTACACTAATTATTATTTAGTATAATAACAATAACATAAGCTCATGTGCTTGTAAATTGTTGATGTGGGGCAGCTTTACTTATGCACTTTACATGTGTAAAGATAGTTTTTTCCTGGTTTATACTGCAGTAAGTTAATATTATCTTTTTGTGAACAACATGACTGACATGTTCAAACTACACAACGTAATGAGTGTACATAACGATGTGTTGCCGTTGCCATGATGATAACGTAGTTTGCTGTGTTCAATTAAAGTACAATTGTTTAATGGTACACTCTTAATATGACAGGGAAATTCCTGCCTGCTTTATATTAAACTTGTCTTAGACCAAAATACTATGTGATAAAAATGTCTCATTAGTAAGAGAAGATAGTTTGACAAGAATTAGAATGAGGCTGAAAGCAAACAGTAGTATCTGTGTAATAACCATTATACTGATGCCGAGTGATTAGCATGAGTTGTCTTTATTGCATGTTTGTGCTTGTAGCTATAGTCTTGTATGCTTGTTTTTACTGTGAAAACATGTTTGGAGCTACTAAGCATCCAGCTGAAGCATTCCTGAATAATCATATTTATGTAATGTTAAAGTGATATTAGCGTCAATAGACAAACTAAGTATGTGGCATGTATATTGACGGAGAATTAAGTTCACAAGCGTATACTATAATAAATGGAAGCCATGAGGCAAATGCTTTCCATGAGCGTGTACAACATCTTTCTATTCGTTTATGAAATTGCATATTCAAATCAAATTTGATTTTTTTGGCTCTTCATTATTTGAAGACTTTATAGTTACGTTATGAAATGATGATATAAGTCCTTACAATACAGAAATCAGTGGAGTAAACTGTTTAAAGTTCAAATCAATCAACAATGTTGCAATGAACAACAACAACATATTCTACAAGTACATATTTTGGTCATCTATGTGCTGTATAAGTGGTAATATTTGCTCTCACTATCCATAATGCAGTATTAATGGTTATATATACTATGTACAAAAATAATGAAAACTTTGCAGTTCATGGTCATATGAATGGATTCTATCCATTGAAAGCTATAATGTTTAAACTTTCCTTTACAAATCATAGTTGATTTAAAGAGTGAGACTTAAGTGCAGTTACAAGTGAAGTAAGGATGTTAGCTATGAGTGTGGTGATGAAATAAAAAAAAAACGTGACTCTTCATAAAATTTATGAATAGTCACATTTATGTTTTATTATTATACATTTAATGTTACTGGAGTGAGAAAAAAAGGTCTTTCAGTTATTCCACTAAACCACAGTGTTTCAATATTTATAATATCTTTTCAAACTGAAAATATTAAAATAATAAGGGTAAAAGTGATGGAGAAACGATACTTGTATTTAAATACACTTAGGATTATGTGCAATGTCTGTCCCATTCAATCGTAACAAGACAGCTGATAGCTGAGCTTTAAAAATTTTATAGCATAAACAACACTATAATATTACGTATCAGTATTATACTGCGTATAGATTGTAAGTATTTTCAACACTTTGCAACTTCTGCTGACTATACTTTTTTGTCTTTAGAACATAAAATAAATTTTTAGAAATGAAAGTACGAATAAATAAAGCATTATGCTGAGTGTTGCTGTTTTTGTAAAGCGTTAATCAGTTACTTTTTGAAACCATATTGTTGATTGTTATTATCAATCATACAATCATCCAGTTGAATTTACTTTCAGTATGTGTTCACTTTTGCTAATTACAATATTTTTAATAATTGGAATGTTTACTATTAATTTATCAACATCAACTTCACATATTTTGGCTCTGCTTTGTGCACATGAATACACATAATATATGTAATATTTCATTCATAACATTGTTCATTAATATTGCGATGGCTAACCAGGATAACAGTGGACTGTAGGTAGCAATAACAGAGATGGTTTATCTTCAGTTTATTAAATATTATTATCAATTAAGTTTTAATTTTAGTACACTTTCTGTGAGTTAATTACTAGTCATTTGCATTCCCCCTTTAAAATGTTTATTAACAATAGAATATAGTTAACTATTGTTGTAAATTTTGGGAAACATTAATAGCCTATAAATTTTTTAAAACTTAGCAATATAATATCCAAGAAGTAAGTTCTAAGGTTTTTGTTATAATTATTACACCAAATAGCTATGTGGACTTTTAATACTTACAAACTGCGAGGTAGGTTCTTAGTAATAGTACTAGAGTTAAGTTTACAGATTTATTACTGATTTATTAGGTTTTTTAAATTTGATCATTTTTATTACCCTCATCTACAAGTTCTTCCCATTGGCTAAACCACAAAGTAAGTTTAAAGTGTTTACTTATTCAAAATACAGAATATTTGAGATAGCAGTTAAAAAGTCAATATCATTATTGCATTATTATGAAATAACTACTTATTTTATGTAGTAAATATTGCCATTCTTATTTTGAAATCACATATTAGCAAAAGATGTAGATTAATGAGTAATTTATTTCTTTGTTGAGATGATATGCTGAGTTCCATAACTGTTAGTTGAATATATATATTATATATATATATTATATATAATTTTATCCCTATATACAGAGAGCAATTTTGTAAAGAAATGTATAATTATTTATCCACTTTGTTTTTATGTAGTTATTCCAGCATCCTTTATTATAGAAGCAAACATAATACAAAGTCATGGATCATCTGGTGCTAGCTCTATATGTCCAATTTCTCTAGCTTCAAATCAAATGTGCTCTGATCCCACTGGAAGTACTCTGTTTGATGGTGTCATTCCTGAGTTGACTGGACTAACAGGAAACATGTGGGCAGGTGACACTCTCACCTTTAAACTCTGACTTACGTTTACAATTTGAATTTGGACACGGTACTAATGCACAGGAGATGTCAAGAATTGAATCTATAGAAATTGTTATGATTAACTGCACCTCCATACGTATTGGAGCTACTACTATTACAGTTTGGGAACTTCAAACTTCAGGATTACAATTTGTTGCTTCATCAAGTAATTACTATTCATGTGATGGATTAGTTAGGGTGTGCATTGATTTATCACATCCTATCTCACCTCAAAATTTATATGTTATGTTTGATGGGATGCAATACGTCTATTTAGGTGAAATATTTTTTCATACCAACAACACTTGTACTGTTGATTCTACTGTGAATGTGTCCACAAAAAATTCTTCTACATCAACTATAGGTAAATTGTATATAATTGTACAAAAGAGGATATATTATAATAATATTGATTATAGTTTAGTCCTAAATAATCTTATTTATGATAATTGTTTTAATAGATCAGAGTACTGCTATAACAATTCTACCATCTAATTCCAATTACGACTACAAAGAAATGATAACTTCAGCTATTGTGTCAACTGGGAAAGTTGTAATTACTTCAAGTTCATATAATATTTTGAATAGCAGCGACAACCAAGATTTGATGACTTCAATTAATAATGCATCAACAGAGGGTGTGGTTTTTACATCAAATTCAAAAAATATTTTGAATAACATCATAATTATCACTGTTTCTATTGTGACAATACTTTTATTTATAGTTCTAATAACCTTTATCTCATTATTATTGATCTTTAAGCATTGCAGGAATTTAAATGCTAAAAAGAATGATGTCAGATATGAAGAGAGTTTGCAAGCTAATGATAATCAAGGCAACTTCTATGATTTAGATTTGAGTGAAGAAAACAGATTCAGTGAAGTTCTAGATTATCTCATGTACGAGAGTGTTAACAATCATCGCCGTGACAGTGAAAATATGGACTATGTAGACATGACAGGTTCTGTGCATTCCGAATATATTTCTCAAAAATTAATATTTACACAGATCAGATTGAGGTCACTACAAATGATGAACCTAATACAAATAACAGTGTCGCTGATCCGAAACGGGAGTATAAAGTTGATAGTGTGTATAGTTTATACTCAGAAGTTGATCGAGAGGAGATTGCCAAATTACAAGGCAAGAAGAGTGATCATGGAGCAACACATAATAATCGACACGATATTGAGTCCTTTATAGATACGAAGGAGCCAGAGTACGCCCAAGTGAAAAGTACTAAACCTGAAATGCGTCACATCACTGAAAACAATAGTGATAATATACAAGAGCAGATGACTCCAATAGTACCAGCTGAGTCTGAAAATTACCCACAGACTTGTTTATAAATTAACAGTAAATAGATAGTTAAATTGTAAACTAAACAATTTTTGCTATTAGTGATTGTCATGATTGTGTCATACAGTGCTTATATTTCTGTATAGCTAGTAAATACATTGTCATATTATCAGGATTAAGATGATCATAGAATACATAACTTGTGTTAATATAATTAATGAAAGTAAGTATGATCATGTTTTGCTGTATTTTGATGAATAAATGATTAATAGTTAGGCATAATTAATTTTCATTAAATGTTTGCAAATGTGTGGGTGTTTCTCATGATGAATGTATAGAAGAATTATTGCCCTTTGGGAATGTACAATTGAATTTATACTGCATTAAGTAACTACCAAGCTCCCTGCCATTGTTGCAATCACTGTAAAAACGGAAGTGTGCATAGCACACCAAATAAGGTGTGCTAATGAAGTCTCAATACACACACCATTTTTGGAGTGCACAGCACACTAAATCTGGTGTGCTCAACACACTAAAATATGTGTGGATAGCACACTGTTTTAGGTGTGTTGTGCACATTTCTGATTTCAGCACACATTCTTTTCAATTTTTCAACAACGTATTATAAACAATGATAGGATATGACCCAAAATCTTGAATTAGTCTTAGTGACCCTTACTCTACGTCTATACCATATCAAATGCCAAAACAACTTAAAAGACCCCAAGCGTGCCGTGGAAAGACTAGCTACTTTTTAATTCTCTCTCGTAGTACAATAAACGGGGAATGGGCGAGTTTCAAACAAGCAGCTAAAAAACGGCATAGCTTTGAGACTATTGCATGCAATCTACAGCTTACCTCTTGCTGAATGTTTACCACTACATCGAGTAGAGTAGCCAAAGATTCCGACCAATTTTACCTTTGAACCCAACACCCGCATTTTTCCTTTCCCACAATTTGAACCGAAGAACTGCGTGTACTTTGAACTTCCCTTGTGGAAAACCAGTTGGGTCATTGGAATCTGAGTAGGACATCTAGAATTAGGAAAGGCGGGGCAGGGGCTTGTTCAGCACCCGCTTCGAATACCTTTCCCCGTCACGGCAGACTTAAATTAAGGACACCTTAGACCACAGATGACTGGCGAAGGTGTTTATAGATGTGCTGCATTTTATCACGTGAGAGCTTTTAATTACCTTTATTATTAAATCTATTTCCACGTGGCGCCTTTGCTGTCTTGCCTTCTTGTAATAGTTATGGCCGAGCCCGACCTAGAATTTGACATCGAGTCTCCCGATGAGTTAGGAGCTGAGTCCGTAGCGGCCAGTGTTGGAAGAGTAACTTCTGGGTGTGGGAAGTTTCCAAGCAGTGCTACAGCTATCCTAGAAAGCCTATACTCCCATGGTATGACTGGCTGGGGAAAGGATCATGAGGAAGAGATCAGGGCTGCCATTGAGGGTACTGGTCTTAAACTCAAACAAATTCAGGTGTGTTAGCGTTTGCTTGCTATTAGAAATTATGTATCAGGTCTAGTGTTTTTCACCAGGTTAGTGAAATTTTTAATAACGATATAGTGACATTTTGATTATTGCATGTGAATAAACTGGCAGGCAGGATGGTGAGTGAGTGGGATAGTCTGGCATAGTCAAACCATTTACTTAGCCACTACATGGAGAAATGGACTTGAACCATGCTATACATCCACTTGTGCAGAAACAGGATTTCAGTAAATTGAATGTGTATCATTAAAGTTGATGTTCCATGCCGACTTATGGCATCAGTACTTTTGGTATGGAAAAGGGTTGCACCTTGCCTGTTAAAGTGTTGGCTTCTGATTTTACATTGAAAAAGGATACTTTAGCGGAAGTATAAGCGGATCTATAAGTAACCAGCCACCTCTATTTACATGGCAATTCATGTCAAATCACTGCTTGAATTGTGATTGTATGTTGTGCACCAAGATGGTAGTGAGGATAATAAAATATTCGCGATCTATGAATTGCTTGATTCTGGATGTTACTGTGATAATGGTTGTGATGCAGGTGACTGTCTCATGTCTATATATTTTGGTATACAAACATTTAACAGGAGTATACTTGCCAAAAAAGTTGTTTTTAATATGGTCTTTACCAAAGCTAACTTACTATGTATGCCTAATTACATGTCATCCAGGGAGTTTAAGCATCAAGTGATCACTGTCTTTGTGAGATCTCAGAAATGCCTTATTGAAAGTGTGTGTATGCATATGTGTGTTTGCCACGCGAGTGTGTGCATGCATGTGTGCACATGTGTATGTCAAGGGTGTGTGTGTGTGTGTGTGTGTTAAGGGTGTGTGTGTGTGTGTGTTAAGGGTGTGTGTGTGTGTGTGTGTTAAGGGTGTGTGTGTGTGTGTGTGTGTGTGTTAAGGGTGTGTATGTGTGTGTGTATTGTTAAGGGTGTGTATGTGTTAAGCACTGTTGGTAATGTTCACATTTTTCACAAAGACTGTCACATTAGAGAAGTCCGGATAAGAGAGAATTGAGGGTACCAACCTGGTACAGATCACAACTTACAGGGATTCATACAGGATTTTTTGCTTGGGGGGGGGAGGTGGAACGATACATGCGCAAATGAAATTTTAATCTCTATATATGGTGCTTCCTGCTTTAAAGGATGAATTATGAATTCAGACTGAAATTACTTTTCAGAAATATTAAAATTGCAGTCTTAACATTCGGATAATGGGACTATTGTTAAGATAAACTGAGAAAACTCAATCGTTTGAAGTAGAAATACTATATTTTTATTAGGTGATTTCACAGCATATGATTACTTGTAGGGTTACAACCCGAAACATTTGAAAAATCCTACAAAGTATGTGCATGATGAAAGTTAAAACTTTTGAAATCCTATTCACAACCTGACTGCATATTTTTGTGGCTGCTTTCATACTTGGTTATAGGTTATTATATGTGTGTTAGCAAACATATTTAAGGTCATCTGCTCATGAAGGAAGTTGATTTTAATGAAATTCTAGACATTTTTAAAGAAAAAAAATAGGCGCATTAGACTGTAATTAGTATATTTCTATTATAAAAGTTTGTGTAAAGAAATGAGTGTGGGGGGGGGGGGGATCCCAGGGCTCCCCCCCTGTATGAAATACTGACTTATGGATAATAGCTGTTTGCTGACGAGCAAGCAAAACTCTCTCAAGTCTAGCTGCATGAATATATAATATGTTTACAATTAAATTAAGGTGAACAAAAGGTGCTCTCCCTCATCCCACCCACCCACCCATCCTTTTTTCTTTTTTCTTTTTCTTTTCCCCTTTTTTAATGTTTGTAGGCTTTATTTCTTTCAGCATATTAGTAATGAGCATGTGTCAAAGTGAGTGGGCTCAGAAATTTATGCCAACTATAGTTGTTACTTATAAGCACGAGAGAGGAGACTATGACCAAATTGTGGGATTTTAATTGTGTCGTAAGTCCTAAAATGTGAAAAAAAAAATTGTAGGTACAAGGTTTCGTACAGAGGAAGGGGGGAGGAACTGGGATTCCCCCTTTCCCAAGGGCTCAGTTCCCCTCCCCCAAGAATATCACAAGTGATTGAAAAATAATAAAAATAACATTTGTTCAGTGAATAAATTGATAAAATTATGGAATTGTGCTTCTTTTTTCACAGACTGATGTGTTTAACTTCTAGAACCATTATGCATGTTTATTTGTTTTTAAAAGTTTGCGAAATTTCACAAGCAATTGGCTTGTCGGTGAATGAAGAATAATGTAAGTAGTCCCCCTTTCCAAAGACCACCCTACGGTCCCAGTAAATGTGGTCTCTCAAGAGCTGTTGTCTTTGATTAGGGGATAATGAAAAGCATACTTTCAGTCTTTTTAGAAGTGGTCTTAACTGTGAGGAAATTTTCTTGTCAGGGTGGTCTCTCAAGAGGGGGACTACAAGCTAAAGAGTTTACATTTGTTTGTTTGTTGTTTTGTTACTTTTGGATGGAAGGGGCTTGGTAGTGATACCAAATCCAAATTCACTGATTAAGCATTTTGATCAGGTATTTACTAGATTTATCAGGACAACTAATGCACCCAATATATCTTCAGACAGCCTATAAACAATGCTAGCAAGAATCAGAGCTTGCAGATTATTGAAGCTTGACCCAGGTCTACTGTTTTTAATTATTTTGATAGGAAGCTGTTATTTATGAGCTTCTAAACGGAAGACTATTTTTAGGCTTCTTTGCAACATAATCTGAGTGTTTGAAGTCCATAACTGGAAAATATTTTGGGTGCGGGACTGTCTTAAATTCATCTTACCTGTGAGCAGTTTTTCAATGATTTAAAAATACTAAAGAAGTCTGTATGGCTTCAATGTTGTTTTTCTTTTCTTTTCTCGAAGAACTACGTCACATAACAATACAAAAAAGGTTAATTTTTTTGTTGACTGGTCAAGTGTCCGAATTGCGATAACAAAAAACAAATTATTTGATTAGCAGAAGTCCATAGCGACTGTTACTCGGCTCACGACTGCACCAGTGAGTATGTATTCACTTAACATGTCATGTACATGCAATCATGGGGTTATGAGTATTACTCGTCTTTATGGAGAAATTTATTGAGCGTAGTGGTAGACAATGTTCTTTTGTTTTGATTTGTAGGATTGGATAAGACGAAAAAATAGGAGGAAGAAGGCTGTAGCTGAAGTGATTGGTTTGCCTAAACCAACCAGACAATTAACAAAGTGGCAGTGTTTTGTGAAGAAGTTTGCTGAATCAGAAGGTATTCTTGTTTTAAATATTGATCGTTATTTTTTACTATCATCTTATATGTAGGAGGGAAGAAGTCCAAGTTGAGTGGTAACATTCAACTTTTGAAGGATGCTAGCAAACTGTATGAGACGCTAAATGAAGAGGAGAAGGATCATTACATTCAAGATGTAACACCTGATGTTGAGTTGTCCGAACGTCAAGTAGGAAGAAAAGCTAGGCAAATATTCTGCCAGATGCAAAAAATGGTAATTGAAAAGGTTTGGTGATGTATCAGGTTACAACAAGTTGTTTTTTTTCTTTTTTCCTTTTTTTTTTTTCAGTTTGCAGAACTGGAACAGCTTGGCTATCGGGGGTTTGCAGTTGCATTTTGCAATGACAAATATAATGTGTCAGGTTCCGAATCTGTGTTAACGGCTCTGTCTCGTCAGCACCTAGACTATCTCTATAGTTTAATTTTTTATGGTAAGCAGACAATTTTTGTATGTTTTTAATGGCTTGTTTGTAATTGCTGTTACTTATCTGAAAAGCTGGAGACTGAGGGTTGCTTGAATATGCATAAGATTTTGATATAAAAAAAAACCCAGTCATTTTGAATGGGGACCAGATTTCCCATCTATTTAATGCACAGCACAATTCTAATTAATGTAAGTATAATTTACAGGAATGGTGATTGAGTATAAAGAAGTTAGGATAAAAAGGGTTTGGATAAGTGAGGGTCTGCTGTATTTAGCTTAGTTCAATTAAATATGACTTGTAGTATTTCTCTTTGTATAGGTGCTCCACCACCTATTTGCGGGACTTTTTCTGCTGACAAGGCTATTTCAGACTCTGGTCATTTTTCATCTTCAGTTGCTAATTCTTCTTCGTCCTCAGTTAACAAGTCTCATCCATCCTCAACAACAGTATCGAAGTCTGCTCTGTCCTCAGAAAAGATAGCGAAATCTGCTCTGTCTTCAGCAACCGTAGCAAAGTCAACAGTAGTGAGGTCTGCTCCATCTTCGGTAACCGTAGCAAAGTCTGCTGTGTCTTCATCAACTGTAGCGAAGTCTGCTCCGTCTTCAGCAACGTTAGCAAAGTCAACCGTAATGAGGTCTGCTCCGTCTTTGGCAACCGTAGCAAAGTCTGTTCCGTCTTCATCAACTGTAGCAAAGTCTGTTCCGTCTTCATCAACTGTAGCAAAGTCTGCTCCGTCTTCGGCAATTGTAGCAAAGTCTGCTCCGTCTTCGGCAACCGTAGCAAAGTCTGTTCCGTCTTCATCAACTGTAGCAAAGTCTGTTCCGTCTTCATCAACTGTAGCAAAGTCTGCTCCGTCTTCGGCAACCGTAGCAAAGTCTGCAATTGTATTTGGGACATTAAGAGACTGCGGCAACACTTGCTGGAGTGTTTGGAAAATAGAACAATAACCCGGTTTCCCATCGTGCGTAAGCGCCGCATTGCATTTGGAGGAGCAGTCAAGCTGTTTCAAGAAGAGGAAATATATTGCAACTGCAGGATGCCAGATGACAAGTGTTCCGGTATGATATGTTGTTCATCATGTGGTGAATGGTACCACTTCTCTTGTGTAAACATAACTGATGTAAGTGAGTATCATGGTATAAAATGGTTTTGTGAGAAGTGTATGCCATGGAAAACTGATGTTTAATTGCTAGTGTATGAAAATTCATAACAATTTAGTTACAAAAGTGAAACTACGTATTATAGGGGAATGATTTAGTTAATATCAGCCACATATAGCTACAATACGCCATGAGGACCTGCATGCACACCTTCACTTTTAATTATGACCTGCATACACATACACTCAAGATGACCTGCATACACACCTCCACTCAAGATGACCTGCATGCACACCTCCACTCGAGATGACTGAGATACACACCTCCACTCAAGATGACTGAGATACACACCTCCACTCAAGATGACCTGCATACACACCTCCACTCAAGATGACCTGCATACACACCTCCACTCAAGATGACCAGCACGCAGACCTCCACTCAAGATGACCTGCGTACACACCTCCACTCAAGATGACCTGCGTACACACCTCCACTCAAGATGACCTGCATACACACCTCCACTCAAGATGACCAGCACGCAGACCTCCACTCAAGATGACCTGCGTACACACCTCCACTCAAGATGACCAGCACGCACACCTCCACTCAAGATGACCTGCGTACACACCTCCACTCAAGATGACCTGCATACACACCTCCACTCAAGATGACCTGCGTACACACCTCCACTCAAGATGACCTGCATACACACCTCCACTCAAGATGACCTGCATACACACCTCCACTCAAGATGACCTGCATACACACCTCCACTCAAGATGACCAGCACGCAGACCTCCACTCAAGATGACCTGCGTACACACCTCCACTCAAGATGACCTGCATACACACCTCCACTCAAGATGACCTGCGTACACACCTCCACTCAAGATGACCAGCACGCACACCTCCACTCAAGATGACCTGCGTACACACCTCCACTCAAGATGACCATACACACCTCCACTCAAGATGACCTGCATACACACCTCCACTCAAGATGACCATACACACCTCCACTCGAGATGACTGAGATACACACCTCCACTCAAGATGACTGAGATACACACCTCCACTCTAGATGACTGATACACACCTCCACTCAAGATGACCTGCATACACACCTCCACTCGAGATGACTGAGATACACACCTCCACTCAAGATGACCTGCATACACACCTCCACTCAAGATGACCAGCACGCAGACCTCCACTCAAGATGACCTGCGTACACACCTCCACTCAAGATGACCTGCATACACACCTCCACTCAAGATGACCTGCATACACACCTCCACTCAAGATGACCAGCACGCACACCTCCACTCAAGATGACCTGCGTACACACCTCCACTCAAGATGACTGAGATACACACCTCCACTCAAGATGACTGAGATACACACCTAGAGTATGCATTATTTAGGATAGTTGATCATAAGTACACCTGCACCTATTCAACTAGATTTTTTGCTATGTATGTCTTATGATGTACTGGCTTATTTAAGAGCATTTAGAGAGCCATACTATTGAATTGGCTTTGTTGGTCATATATTCCCATTATGTGTTCTCTGCAGTTTGCAGTTATCACTTAATGTTCGCTGGTAAGTCGGTATGCCAGATCTTCTTACAACTATACAACTTTGCATAGCTCATTAATACAGAAAAATATGCAGATGAGTTGAAATGGACAATAGGTTCATTCAGAATCAGAGTCCGAGTCACTTTCATCTGACGAGTCTGAGTCGATTTCCGTGTTATCACTAAGTTTAGTGGACTTAAGCAACACTTCATTAGGTACTTGAATAAAACGGGAGAAGGTATTTGCTGCCCGATGATGCTGGAATTCAGCAAGTAATAAAGAACGTTGAAGTACACATTGTAGTCCATGTTCATACTGTGTTTTTTGATCCCCTATCCCTTCAAGTCTCGAGGTGACAGAGTTCACATGATTTTGCCAGTACTTTAAAGTTGATATCATGTCTGCTGTCAGCATTGATTTTTCTTCTTCACACCGTTTAATCAATAAATACGTCTGTACGAGTTCCTCCTTTGTCTTCCAGGGGATAGAATCAGATGTACTGACATGGTGTCTGGACATCCAAAAATCAGAGTTGAGGGAAAGAACTTCTTGAACAGATGGTAGGGGCTTTGACTTATCTATTTCATAGGCAGCTGCAACATATTCATCCAGTAGACGTTTAGCTGCTCTGGTCTCCTTTGATATACTAGTTGATAATTTCTTGGCTATCTTTTGGCCATCTAATAAACACACACACAAACAACAACAACAAAGTAAAAACAAAACAAAAACAACACAACCCAACAACAAGAAATTGTTAGAGCCAAAAATACATAGCAATCAAACTGGCCTCACTAGGAGAGAGAGGAGGAAGGAAATTAAATACCTGCATATTTTGCTTTCATGCGAAGGAGGTAGTGTCTCTTCACAACACAAGACCACATAGCTGTATACGCACGCTCTTCTTTTTCCTTCAAATATTGTACTTTGCACTCTTGATAGTCACAATCTCCAGGGTCCCATCGGCTTTGAATATTGTATTTCACCTCCATCTCTTTGAGCTGACTTTCAAGGCTGCAATAATTTCAATAATAATAATAATCATTAATTACCTTGCACTAAAGTTCACCAACAAAGAATGTGTGCATGAGTGCGTATATTTGTGCCGTGTGTGTGTGCGTGTGTGCATGCATGCAAGCAGGGAGACAAAGAGGAAGGAGGGGATTCTATTACTTTCTCCTACATGTATAAACCAACCTTGCAATTCTCTGTTTTGCAGATGTAATAGGAATGGACACACCTGAAGTTCCTATCATCTCTTCCCTATTGTATAAGCAAACACTTCAATTTTGCACACGCACGCACACACATAGGAGTTTCTTTTGGAACAAAGTTTCATGGGTAGCAAATTGGTAATTTTAGTATTTGAGAAGGGCCTAGCTTAAATACGAAAGTTAAAAAGTTTAAGGGTACTGTTTTTAAGGAAGAGCATAGACATTTTAACAAGGGGGGAGGGCTTAACCTTTTTAAGGGGGAGAGGGGGAATGCCCATATACAAAAATCCCTGATATATAATATATGTGCGCACACACAAAGACATGTACTGACCTGGCTAGATAATAACTTTGGAGAAGCACAAAATAGGAACACTTCCACTCTGAAGCAGCTACACACACACACACACACACACACACACACACACACACACACACACAACACCACGTAAATACACTCCACAACACACACACACAACCTATGACAGGAAAATCAGAGATAGTACAGCCTCATTTAAAAAAAGTTGTCTGTTTTTGCACTTACAGAGTTGTCAGCATGAAGATAATTGAGCTCTTCAAGTTTTACTGACGTAGCTTAAGACATTCCCAATATATTTTTCTACATAGTTTTTTGCTCCTAAACTTAAATTTATCGATTCTTGTAAAAACAAAATGTCTTCTATTTTCACCCCTCCCTCATCACTCAAGAAACTCCCAGAATGGTCTCAGTTAATAATGACAAGTGCCAAATAATTAATGTATAATGTACCTGGCAAGATGCTTTATGCCCATAAGCATGAAATGAAGGTAAACTAAACTGGACTCGTTCTAATAAAGGACCACCATCCCTGGAATTCTTGAGATGTTGGACCAGAGTACAGGCAATATCGTACATGACGTGGATTTCAACAAGTGCAGGAATACGTTGTATCAGGTTGTGCAATAGCCAGACAATATATGACAATCTAAAGGCCACAAGACATGAATTAATATCATTACATGTAAAGGAAGTGTTGCCAATTTCGCTAACACTTGATGTTGCTAGAAAACCAGGCCTCACACAAAACAAAATCTGATACATGGCAGTGATTTTCTACCTTTGCGTAACAGTTGGGGCAACTAGAATAGTACAAAGTATTGCGGGGGCAAAACTAGACTTGTGTGTGAGGAAAAGAATACAATTGTAAAGTATTCGATTTTAAGTCTGACGTCCAAGACAGTAGGGGCAATAACATTCTCAGTGGAAGCTTCTGCAGCCCCCTTCACTAAAAAAACAAAAAAAAACAACAAACAACAAAACAAACCCTGCATGAAAATGGTGTGCAGCTCACGCCCTTAAGCAGTGAAAACTTGCAAAATACATCATGCTGGTATTTATTATTTCCAACTTACCGTTCCCCGTGCTTTAAATTAATGAAAAAAAGAGGGAATTCATGTCTGCAGGCAACGCCAAACAATGCTGTTTCATCTAAAGCATGGTAACGTTTAGAAGATCTTAAACTATCACCGGCAAGGAAAGTGCTACACACCTATAAGAAAAAGTCAAGAGATGAAAAATAAACTATACATAACAGGGTCAGAATTGGTTATTTATACATAATGCAAATTATGTAATACATAAACAGTAAAAAGTCAGTTATTTGATCTCAAAGAATCAGCTAACCAAACACCCACAATACTATTGTGGCACGAGCTAACATGAAAAATTACTTGACCACACCCTTTCAGTAGATTACATTTTCTTCTTTGGTGTCCAACTATCTAAACGTCCCTTTGTCCCAACATGTTGGGATAACTGATTAATACATAGAGAGCTTCATGCTGTTCCAAACATTAGAGTTGTGATGAAAGTGAATATAACCCATCAATACCATAACCCGTAGATGTACACATTCACTTGATGAGTAAAATACCTTGTAATGATCTGAAATATCAAAGTGCAAGCCTTACTGGTTAGAAGGATCGAGGGACTACAAGGGATGTATGATTCATTTAATAAGGCTTATTTTTTTGTTTGCGAGTTTTTCTTTTCTTTTTTTTATTTTTTTTTTTAAAGTCATTATTTTTTCACGATTATCTTTTGTGGTGCTTTCCTTGTTACTGCTTTCCCTCTCTATTACAGTGGATCCTTCTAACTTAATTGATAAATGTTAAACAAATAAAAAAAAGAAGAAAATACAAGCAAATAAAAACATAAACAAATAAATACCAATAAAATAAATAAATAAAATAAACTTAATTAAGCTTTAAGTCACTCTGTAACTCTGTTTTGCTTGTTGTTGTTGCAGTATTTTATTAAACATACCTTCGGCACTTTAGTGGTGGTCATATTATATGAGGCTACATATTCATCAACTTCACTTTGGTCACCAAAAAACACAGATCCATGCAAAGCATTTCTATGGCTAATTCCTGCAGCCTTTTTCCTCGGAAGACCAAACAATGCATCAGCAGATATAACTAACACTCCAGATTCCTAAAGAAAAGAGCATACTAAATAAACACAGAGACCAAGTCAAATTCAATGTGATAGTGTATGGAATGACACAAACGAGCTGGTTTATGGCTTGCAACATTACATTCACATAAGCAAATACAAGTAGAGCACAGACACAATAATAATAATAAAACAATAAAATAATAAAAAAGCAAATTTTAAAATGAACAAATAAATAAATAAATAAGAACTAAGATTTAATGAGGCATTGCACATCACATTAACTCCAGATGACATACACTTCAACGAAGACATTGGATTGAAAAAAAAAAACAACAACAAAAAAAAACAGGCTGTTGGCCCCAATACACATACAACCTCAAGCTCTGTTGCCCATCATATCTTTCAACAAAAATTTTCAAAACATTCAACAATCATCCTGACAAGGACCTGAGCTAGGGTTAAAATGTTGGTGAACTTAAATGTACCATTCTATTTTCAAGCAGGCTATACATACATATTGAGTAGTTCATACTATTTTTATTATTTCATCAGTTACCTTGGGGCAAGCTGGACACACATTGCCTTTGTCAAGGCCAGGACAAATGAGGGACAACTGCCGCAGTTCTACCTTTAGCCATCTGTACTCTTCAAAACAATCGATTAATACAGCATAAAATTCTTTTCCCTGCAACAGTGACAAACATAAGTTGATTTCTACAAACCACAAATTAAAATACTTGCCTTAGTCAAAAGATGCCTGCACTTGAAGCCAACAGCCTTGCTGAAATCATGTAATGATACCTGAGCCTCCAGGAGAAGAGCTTCCGCCCAATTTAAAAACTCAAATGAAAAGGCAAACTGAGGTCGCTGAGAAGATGAAGGCCAAAGGCGTGCTCGCACCATAGTTGTCACAAGTGGTTCACATGTGCATGCTGTAAATTTGATCTCATGCTCTTCACCTACATTTTACATGATTTTCAAAATACTATAATACATATTGTGCATCTAGCTTAAAATAAATAATAAGGTAATTATTAAAAAAACAAATAAACAATTGAGAGATAAACTTATCATGAAAAATAGCTTATAGAATATTTTGGTGAGTCAAGCGAGCACCTCATTTACTGGAGACAATTTAAATTTAGTTTTGGTACGTTATATATGTGTGTGACCAATGTGTCGCTCTCCAGCCACAGGACTGTTTCAATGTTTTTCACAGCGCTGACTATATGACTGGTTTAGAAGACAATGAAACCCTTGCTAAGCCAGCTAATGCTGCAGGACACTGCAGAGTACAGTATGGCCCAATACCTACAGTTCGTCCAGCTTAAAGAGTAGAAAGTACAGATCTCAAAACTTAGACTAGTTGCAATCACAATAAGCTTAGCCATACCTTTTTTGTGTTGTTAGATCCCAATCCACTCGAAACTAAGTCATATAAAACAGCATAAGTATAAGAACTACGCTATCTTCATAGACATTCCATACATTAAGCGCCATTTTTTTTGACGTCACAAATTCGTCCGTCCTACGTCACATCTCGTAGTTAAACTTGAGCCGCACCCTCACGCGGCAGCTCCTATTCGGGAACGTAACCGCAAATTGACTGTTTTTGCTATGTCTTTATATTTCTTTTTCTGTGTACTGTGGGCTTACTTTGTTGTTACAGGTGGAATGAGCACCAATAGAGGACTCCAGCAAGCCAAATTTGAAGAATGAAGACCCGCCTGGGACGGAGATACAGCTCTGCACACTGGCTACTATATTCAGAGTTATTTCGAAGCGGCCGAAAGAGCTACTGCGCTCATTTTTTTTCCAGAGGTAGCCTGAGGGTTTCTTCCCAACATTACAGAGCCATATTTCTAATATCTATATTCTTTTTTTTTTGTAAACAGTAAAATTTCATGCCGTTTTACTCGTGCGTTATTCTAAAAAAACTATCTGTAACTTTATTCTAAGGGGGGTATTTTGTTTGTGCGCAAAATTTGGATTCAATTCAGTGATCCAGTTCCACGAAATATCAATTTTTATTTTCAAGTTGACAACTGATTCGCAATTTCACCCCGCCCCCCAGAACGTTGAGCTCCGCGAACGCGCAATTTATTTGGTAAGATAGTCAATTAACTTGTGACAGCTCTAAAAAGAGCCCATTTGTAAACAATAATAAGAAATACAAATGAGCCGTGAGATGGCCGTTGTAACTTTGGAAATAGTTAGTCCCTCGAGCAAAAGTGATGGCGTATTCCCGATGTTGCTTGGAGTTGGTTGCTCATTAGTGGGAGCGGGTAGTTCAGCACAAGATTTAGACTTGTAGGGATAGGGCTGAAGAGTATAGCGGTAGCAATTCCGATGGAAAGAACTGAAGTGATGATGACGGAGTCTATACGCAGCGGAGTCTCAATACAAGGTTGGTGGAATTGTCGGAGCTGGTACCAGTCAGGGTGGAGTTGGTCATGGTTGAGACAAGAGTTTTAAGCTGCTCCAATGGCTTCACAAGTACAGCTTCATTCCCCTGCAGGTATAATAGAAGGATGTTATTCGAAATGACTGTCTCAGACTAGTACACTACATACAAGTTATAGCTCAGAGACCGTTTGTGTCCACCTGCTTCTCGGTTTTGGGCGCCAAAGTTAATTGATTGTTTGCGTGGCTTGACGGGCCATCTCCGGCGTTTTACCAGCTTGTCCAACATCCCCTGGTTTAGTTCACAAATGCGCAAGCGCAACTCTGACATCACAAATACGTCGTCATTGAGATAAGAGCTTCCGCAAACGTCACAACTTACACCGAAAATACTAACACTCTCACAAAAGCATTTTTATTTCCCTTAATTTTCAAGATAGAGGTTTCAAATTCATATGGATTAAAATACAACTATTTAGGTATTTTATATTAAATTCCCAAGACACTTACTTCAAAATTGCAAAATTACCAGCTTAAAGCATTTGGGGAGTTTAGTTTTTTATAAAAAATGAAATTAAAAATAAGTAGAATAGTATTAAAATATATAAATTTGGTACAAATCAAATTAATGAGCCATAGATTCAGTCTGCAAAATCTTTAGACACTCGAATTCAATTTACTCTTTTTCTGGCTTAAAAACATCAAAAATATCCTCCATTTATAGGGTCACTTCTTCTATCTATTACCACAGTTGTGACCACAAACCACAATTTTTATAAAACATAATCAATTTCAATATATATTAATTTGTGTGTGTGTGAAGTTTCAGCTTCCTGACATCAATCTGACTGCACATGTATACATTTAAAGAACAATTAACAAAAAACAGAACTTTCTACTCTTTAAGCTGGACGAACTGTACTCATAAGGAGTAAATAGTGTATTACCATATCCATTGGTCTTTTTCTTATTGATTGCAGCTAGCTGTTAGTGAAAAGTTCGCTAAAATTCTGAGGGCAGTTTTAGATATATACATATATAATATCAGTCATAAATATGTTTAAATGTTTAATTGTCAGTTGCAGCATACAGTAACTTCATTACCATACTTACCATTTCCAGAAATGCAAGTAAGTGGAACCAAGCGGGTAGAGGAGCAGTCGTGATTTCTCATATCAATAACTTGAACAGTTTGACAAGATTTGAACATTCCATTCTACACATACAACAATTCTCTATTATCTATTATAACATTAGTGGTGAGCCACAGAAGCAAACAAAACAAAACACTCTTGGGTCTAGATTGAGGTAAAATTCCATGTGTCCGCTTGTATGTGAGTGTGTTTGTGCACGTATGTGTGGTGTCACCTCTCTAGACGAATTTAGGCGCTAGCCATTTGTAGCATTTCCATCAATAAAATGTGGCAACTGAGATTATACTGTATTTTAGTGAATAAACGCAGCGGCTACTATTACTTTCAACATGCAGCAAACCAGGGCTACTATATAGTAAAGAAATATTATGTAATTCACTCCTTACTGAGATCATGTTAACTGTTGATTTCTAGCAATGGATTTTGTACACCAGGCTAGCTCACATGCGACATTAACCGTGAGGACTCCCTGCAAATATCTACTCTTGTACCTTGAATAGCATAGACAAAAAATCATGTAGAATCTTCTCTTAGTGAGGGGAGGAGGACAATTTCTTAGACACCAGTGTATAATTTTTACAGAAAGCCCACCTAAAATGGCTATAATGCCCAGGATTTCATTTGGGGGGGGGGGGGGGGGGGGGGGGGGGGGGGGGGGGAAAGAAGAAGAGAAATAATGTTCTCCCTCTCTTTGTATCCAAAGTGCCCCCTTGGGATTTGAGGGGTTTCAATACATATCAAACTTCAGTTTTTTACTTATCTTTTGAAGGTTCACCTCCCCCCCCCCCCCTTAAATTTTCAAAAGTCTACTTTGCCCCCTCCCCTTGCAAAATTTCTAGATGAAACAATGATGCCCCTCAGAAATAGTACAGAAAATTGTGGAGGAGACTAGGAGCAGAAAGTGCATACGAAGTCAAACATTATAACCAGCTAAATCAGCAGCAGGTAGCATTCAAGAGCATGAAACGAGAGATACGATATCGAGTTTCAAATTTGAGAATGCATCTAGATTATGGTAAGAACATTGTGACACAGTTATGCTTGAAAAAATTACTGGAAGGGAAATCTAGTTTGGTGTACATTGTGGGAGTGTGTTAAAAAGATAAGAGGAAACAGTATTCAAAGAAGGGTAAGGAACTTCCCTTCAAGAGTGGGGGTGGGTGTGAAAAGTAACTTTAGCTGAACGAGGAAAATTTACGGGCATTTCCCCTTTTGACATATACAGGGTTTCATACAGGATTTTTTCTGGGAGGGGGAGAGAGAGACTTTAAGAAGGAGGCGGGCCACGCGTTTGATTGACCACACCCAATTTTGCTAAAAGAACACTTATTTAATTAAAAATCATCTCGGGTCTAGAATTATCTTGGAAGACTAAGGTATATTGCAATTGAAGGAAGGACCGCAATTAACTGAAGTGAACTTTCACCAACTATACAAACAACAAACTCACAGAATACCATTATAAATCATAACCATAGAATACCATTAAGTAGTAAATATTATTAATTTATTTCACGAAATTCTGCTTAATTGTGTCAATTTTCTGTTTTCAAACTGATGCTTTTATTTGTTAATGGACTCAACAGCTTTTTTCTGAACAACTTTATGCACAATTTGCTGTTTTTCAGAATTATTAAGAAGTGTGTCCATTAGATTGTTTATCTATTGCTCAAGCCTGCATTATGAAAGTTAATCCATCAGCATTCCCGAGGAACAGACCTGAAGCTGGTGCGCCTCAGCACAACTTAAATAACAAACAACTTCCCATGAGTTCTACCAGCCATTTCACTTTTAAAATAAAATAAAATTAAAACTAGATATTTAATTTAATTAGGAATTATTATTTGGAATCTCTATTTAACGTGTGTTAGTTTTGTTAACCTGGTAATGACAGTCTCCATAAAACTACTATCCTTGCCACCTGTGGTATAAGATTTAAGTCTGCCATGATGAGGTAAGGTGTTCGAAACAGGTGCTATCCTTATACGTATGTGACCATTTACGGGAAAATCAAGCACAACGCGGTGCGTGTAAACCTCAGCAAAACTCAATTGATTTCTTTAAAATGTATTAAATTAGCCTACGGAAGGGAATGGTTAAGTCTATCATATCAGGAATGGGTAAACCTACGACGATAAACCTTGAAAAGCTCAATATCTAAATGCCAACAACTCTGTAAGAACTTTTGTGGGGGGCCGTGTTGTGCCTGATTTTCCTGTAAACAGTCACATATTTACAATACTGATTCCATTGTAAAATTGTTTTACTTACCTCCCAAATTTCACCCTTATGAAATAAGTTGGTTTTACAATGAGCATTTGAAAAGCAGGTCAAACAGAAGTAGAATACAGAACTGCACTGTAGACAGCGATGCGTGGCTTCATTAACACCACACACAGAACACATTGTATCTTGTGGCAGTGCTTCAGATTCAATACATGTTCTCAATAGCTGCTTTCGTATTCTTTCCCAGGACTCGGTAGACTTCTTCTGAGAAATTTCATGAAGAGTAGGTAAAACTTCACCTTCAGAATCATTAGCTGTGGTGTGCTCAGATTGGACTCCAGTCAACACTTTATTTACTTCAAGGCTAGGGACTGTATCACCGTCAAAACTCTTTAGCTGAAGTACACCTTGGCAACCACGACGAACTGACCTGCGGCTGACTCGACCAGTTGAAGACCGCAGAGAGACTTTAAAGGCAGGCAACTTCCCACTACTACCACTACTCCTTCTTGCCATTTCATCCGGGTTTTTTTTTTTTGCAGGGCGGAGCGTATTCATCCTAAATTTGGAAATGGTCGTTATCGAGAACACCTTCACCAGTCACCCGCTGTCTAAATTTGTGTAATTAATCGTCAGGGGTGACGGGGAAAGGTATTCGAAGCGGGTGTGTTCACAGCAAATGCATTACACACCCACAATGAGCTTCACTCGTTCAACTGACTATCTCCTGCAGCGTCTCTCGATTGCGGTTCAGCGAGGGAACTCCATATCAGGCATCACAACCTGACTTTATTTTATTTCTTTATTTTATTTTATTTTATTATTTTTTCACCTACTTTGAACTTTGGATATACTAGCTATATCCTGTATCATTTAGTTTTATTAAGCTTCACTACCACACCCACAAAGTACATTCATTGAACTGCACACAAGCTGGCCATACAAATAAGTACTACATTAGTTGACCACACCCACAAAATATTTATTTTGACCGTACCAACTAGAAAATTACCTGCTGGCCACACCCACAAATTAATAATCTACTGACCATGGACACATACTGTTGACCAGCCACTTGTGATGACCTCACCCACATATTAACTCTGATGACCACACCCACATATTAACTCTGATGACCACACCACATTACCACACCACATTATTAACTCTGATGACCACACCCACATATTTACTTTGATGACCACACCCACAAAATTTAAGCAATTATTACAAATCAGTTATTTTATTTTTACACAGTACACTTCAATGTTATTCTTCATCAAAATGCCTTCTTGCTTTTTTGTAATGCTGGTTATCTGCCTTTTCTGTATTCGTGGTTATCAATCTTCATAATTAGATTTCGCAGTATCGCTCAAAGGATGAATTTTAATGATCACCAGTTAGTTAGCAGCAACACAGATACAGAGCGATTCGAGCCAGCCTGCAGCAATGACATGGCCGAGCCAGCCTGCAGCAATGACATGTCCGAGCCGGCCTACAGCAATGACATGTCCGAGCCGGCCTGCAGCAATGACATGTCCGAGCCGGCCTGCAGCAATGACATGTCCGAGCCGGCCTACAGCAATGACATGTCCAACAGCAATGCTGGGGCAACCTGCTCTAGTTTAGGTATATCAAATTTCATTTCCACATTAATATACAATACAATTCACTTGATGTCAAACTGATATATCGTGTAACTCCCAGATTCTTAATTGCAATTAATAGCAGCAAACTATTTGAAGAAAATGCCATGTCATCATTTTAACTTCACAATATGCTGCTTCAATTTGTTTATCTGTAAAACGAGTTGATAAATAATATGCATATTAAACCATAACTGAAGTATGATCAAATTGAATATTGTCCAAATGAATAATATATCTGTTTTAATACCAAGGAATGTGCATATCTTGTCATCTTTGTGGAGCATGGAGCATGGTATTCCCGTAAAGATCGATTGGCTAAGCATCTTGAGTCAGAGCATGGAGTAACCGACGGAGGACACCAAACAGGCCGCTTCTTCTGCCCCTTTGAGTGCAATTTGCCACCATTTCGCACCGTGAAACTCCTTTTATGTCACTGCGAGTTGTTACATGAAAAATCACTAGGTAAGTACATCATTTTTCATAGCAATTATTAATTAATTTTCATACTCTATTATCTCCAATATTTTCAACTCTTTCAGCAGACTTGCTAACAAACATATCACACTATATAAATTAACTATAATATTATGGATTATCATTCTTTCATGGTCAAGTTTCTGACGACCATTGGGAAGCGATTGCGAATTGGAACTATTACCAACAATTAGGATAAGAACCTTAGCCATCACATACTGTAACCACTCAGTCATTAAACATTTGCTGTTATTAGACAAAGGTGCGCTTGAACAGTAATTGCGGAAGGAGCTAGCTTAATTAACAAAGATCATTAAAAAAATTAATTTACAAAAATAGTCACAAAATAGTATTAAAAATCTCCATAAATTTGACAATGTTTGCCATGGAGACAATTTTAGGGTTAAAATTTAATGAAACTACACCCGAGTGTACAAAGGAAGGTGACATAGGTATATGTAATACACAATGTATTGTGGATACCATATTTCCTTGATCGGAACTGTGGGTGAATACTATTCATTTCAGCTTACCAAACCTGTGGGTTATATGGTAGTGTTCAAGGGTGACTTGTATTAATTTCAGACTTCCACATGTGTGCTCTCCTAAAAGGGAAAATTATCTTCAAAATCTTCTACCACAGATGAATTTGTCACAAGCAGGATATGTCAAGGTGTGGTTCCAATCAAGGAAATACGGTATTTATCATGACTCGGCAAAATTGTTCAACATACTTGAGGCTGACGTTAGCTAAGCAAAGTACACAAAAAATTTTTTTTAAATTTAAAAGATGGTACCTGTAGACACCACTAAGAAAATGCTATTCAGACTATCTCACTTACGAACATCGGTGTGTCAATAGTCCACAGGTACTGAGCACCTTAAATTTAGCTCAATGCAGGAGTTCAAGAAATGGAAGGAATATGAAGAAGAAAGAACATACTCAGCATACGTGCAGCAGCAATCACCTTACTGCCCTAAACTAAATTCAGGTATACGGTATATTTAAATATGTATTCATTTTAGCAACCTGTATGTATAATCAACAGATCTAATCATGAGACATTATTATGTGTGCTGTCGTGATGGCAACTACCGAAATAATTTATCTAAGAGAGCAACAGAAAAACAGAGAGTGAACCAAAAATTAAGCAGAAAAATCGATGGTGTATGTCTTTCACGAATGTACATAAACGAATACAAAGACCATGTTGAGGTAGAGTACGTGCCTGCCCACAAAAACCACAAACTGTGTGCGAGTGAGTTGCCACACTTACCTATGCCTCAGAGTGCAATGGATGAGGTAGCTTTTAAAGTCAGCAGAGGCATAGCATCTGACAGAATGTTGGAAGGTATGTTGACTACACATCACGAAACTTAATTATTAGTTTCATTTTTGTGAATAAACAGACATCCGAGAGAATGTAGGACACTGAGTGAACAGACAAGACTTTCATCAAAATGTTTTTAGGAAGCATTTGTTGTCAAAACAAGACATACATAATGTCAAGAGAAACGTACTTGATCGTAAAATCAAGCGCCATGAAAATGATGCTATTTCAGTGGGAATTTTAGTGCAGGAGTTAAAAAACGAGACTTTTAACCCTATCCTGTTCTATAAAGCCCAAGGAAGTGAATCAGAAACAAAACTATTTCTGAAAAAAGACTCTTTCATTCTGGCACTACAAACAGAATTTCAAATGGAATTATATAGAAAATTTTCTCACAAAATCTTGTGCATAGATGCCACCCACGGCACTAATGTGTACAGATTCAAGTTGATTACATGTCTTGTTCAGGATGATTTCAGTCAAGGTAATAGTCGAAGTTGTGGAGATAACAATAACAATTATTCTTGTAACATGCAGGACAACCAATAGCATGGTGCATATCAGATCAGGAGACCACTGAAGTAATACAAATTTGTCTGCAATGCATCAAAGATAGATCACCTCAATCTGAAGTTACAGTACTGATGACTGATGATGGTATGAATATATTATCTATATGTGTCAAAAAATAATTTTCAATAAAGACGTGCAGTGAGATACCTTCAAGCCTAGAAAACCAGAAAAAATTTGTGTTCTATATATGTATGCGGCAAAGTGGCAAAACCATAGACACTCATTTACATAATAATGCTGGCATCCTCTCCCATATGACAACTTATGATCAATAAACAGATCAAAGGAAATAATGTGGCTCAATAATAAGTGCATATGTTTATACATTATGGTATTATACTAGATAACACTGGATGGAATGCAGCTGCAACCGTATTTGGACCAATACTTAGACACATACTGTGTCACTGGCATGTCCACAGGTTGGAGATCATTTCTTATGGTATACTAGTATAATGTGTTTGCTATTGTTGCTGTACAGGTCCTTGGAAAAACCACATTCGTAGCTGCTCCCGTGAAAATCAGGTCAAGATTTATCAAACTCTGTGTATTTTGATTGACGAACACAATCTGGACAACTTCAATAAATTGAGTGAACAATTTATTATTCAATGGAAGGAAGTTGAACCAAAATTTACGGAATATTATACGAAGAATTACCAGAATCGACCTGGTCAGTTGTCAGTTAGTCATCGTTACAAAAAATTCTGTAATTTACATTTTCACACACAAAACATTCACATGCAACATGCACACACATGTACATATACACTCTAATTATGAATTCTTCATAAATGCCATAGTAACATGAGTGATACAATTATATATTTATCTGCTCAATATTACACTTTTTTTTAACTGGTTCCTTAGAAAAGTGGGCCAAGTGTTACCGCCACTTTCCGCATGCAGACAGTGATACTAACATGTATCTGGTAAGGTAATAATTAATTATTTAAAGATAACCACTTTAATTTGAATTTGTAACACTTCATGTAGTTTTCATAACAAACTGAAGACAACGTATCTGAATGGGAAAGTTAACAGAAGAGTTGACTTTCTAGTTACCATTCTTTTGCGAATTGAAGAAGATGCACATTTCTCGTACCAACATAAAAGCCAACTTCCTATGAAGCGCATTACAGATAGCACTAGACATCAGCGTGGAATGGATATTCCTGCACATGAAGTACAGGTAACTATAAACCCTGTTGTAATATCCACCAACTGTACACATATTGTGTTTAGGCAAACGGTACTAGTTGGCATGTTCCAAGCACTTCTGGAAAGAAGCCTGACGGATATCTTGTACAACAAGTGCAAACATCCTGTAGTGACTGTAACGATGTATCTATGGAAGTGTGCAGCCATGCTGATTGCAAGCGCCTCTGCTATCACATGTACTCTTGTGATCAATATTGTTATGACTACAACAATGGTCACATATGTAAGCACATCCATAGAGTGCACTCCATTTGGCTACAATCCACTGACTTTGCTATAAATGACTGTGAACACAGTAGTGAATGTAATCCGGACATGCTTGAAATCGCTGAAATCGGTACAGATAGGCAGACAGGTAAAAAAAAAAGCAGGGAAGTGGGTGGGGGATGGAGGCAGAGGAAGAATTGGTAATGCATAAATATATGGTTAATCCATTACAACCACATCCAGACTCAAAAAATATCTCTCTCCCAACTCCATCCCGCACCCCCCCCCCCCCAATCTTCATTTTTATACCAAATCAACATCTACTCAGTAGTTTGTTGCAATCTTAGTAGAGTACAGTGTGTGCAGTTATTTTCTTTTTTTGCATGCTTAGCAGAATAAAGTGATCGACATCTTTATAATCTTTTTATAGACTACTCACTTCAATTGAAAACATTTCAAAGTCATATGAGGACACTTGAAGAGTCCATTACTGCAGAGAATGTTGCAGTACATCCGCACCTGACCCACATCAATGCTCTACTACACAGTGCGGTTCAGACATGCAAAGCAGCCATGGACATGGAGAAAGTTTTTGATGTAGAAAAGTTTAAAGGTGAAAAAATAGCAGCCAACAAAGATTTGGAACACCAGTGGAGTTTCAAGAAAACTTCTAAGCCACTTGGAAGAAAGAAAGGACAAATTTTTAGGTATGTACAAATCTAACGCTGTTTTTAGTTAAGCAGAGGGAATGAATATATGATGCTGCATTGTTAAAGACAGGAATCAACAATTACAACATATCATCAGATTAGCCATTCGTTGGCGTCATATCTAACACAGCAATCCATGAGCCAGAAAAATTGCACACCAAAATATTCTTCTGAGCGTTGGGCATGCAGTTACATGCAATTCTAATTACTCATGTCTATGATGTCATTCATAGTGATCCAGATTACTACAACTGTGATCCAAAGGATAACATTTTACTTATAATTTAATCACAAAAATTTCCTCTTTTCACCCACTCCCTAACTCCTCCCACTCCCCATGTACACACAAACAATACACACGATCAAATGCACACACATACAAACCATACTCACGGACACACAAACACACACACGTACCTGCAAGTGAACACATGTGCACACACACTACACACATATTTTGACAACACAACTCGCCAATACACTACAACAGAGCATCAGTAGTGTGAACCCACAACACAACTCCAAAATATTATTCAGCTGCTGACAATATATGAGGGGATATTGACAAAGAAACTTCAACAATCCTCAAGTGCATGTGTGCTGAAAGTTAAAAACTAGTCAAACGCAAAAGAAATGCCATTTAGTTAAATTACACTTTTGACTGTGCTAATTTTATAGACATGCTACAGACTTGGAAAGAAGTGATATTCTCGAAGAACTTGAAAAATGCAGTGTAAGATAATCACGTCGTTATAAATTACATATTACTGCTGCGATTTTGTCATTCTAGCCTACTCCGAAAGGAGTGTCAGATGGGAGTGAAGACTCACAATTATACAGTAGTAAGGTAATACTAAATATTGAGATAGCATTGTTTTAAATGTGTGTGGAAAATGCACATAAAGAACATTTTAACATGGGATTGCTTTGTGCCAATCTGATTTGTATAGGTTGCAGCAGACATTTCACCTAATATTTCAATTCCTGCTTTGTACGAAAGGTATGCTTCATTTTTCCTAATAAAATATTGCCAGTAATGATTTTAAATATGTTAGATCATATGCAACAAGTCAGAAAGCACAAGGTAAGGACGGAGTGTAATTGTGTAAAACAAAACTGATATAACATTTGCTTATCTGTGCTGATATTCAAAATACGCATTGTGACGTCTAGATTAAATATATCTTCTATTTCCTAGATTGGAAAATTTGGCATCTATTACAATCACCAAACTTAAGCTCTGTATACATATACATATAAGTATTCTGAATCAGATGGGGTGTGTGGGGGGGGGAGGGATATGTCAAAATTTAAGGGAGGTACAGTGCCCTAGTTAGTCCTTGCCAATATATTACTTGGACAATGTCCAATTCAGCAATAAAACAAACTTCGAAGCTGTTAACTTTAATATCAATAGTCGTGATCTAACACTTTGTTGTATGCAAATTGTGTCACTAAAAAAGTTACGAAATATAGTACAATTGTTAAGAAAGAATTATGTTTCTACGCTGTTTCAAATTGGCATTAGAGAAAGTATTTAACCATTGGTGTCAAGACTGAAAATTGTTAATTAGTCATTAACTACTATAAAGTTATTATTTTTTGATCGGATTTTATCCATAAAACCTAGATTATTTGAATGCTTACTTAGAGCAAATATGTATAACCCAATAATACTTTATCAAGTCCTAATCCTCGAAAGCTTATACCCGTGAAACATACCTCAAGCTCCCCCCCCCCCCAAAAGCCCATCATGTATGAATCCCTAACCTGCTATACAGTAATACTTGAAATATGTCTTGTGTTCGGTTGTACTCACCTTCAAATGATAGCTTCTGCCACACTGTTTGAGTCCAGCGTCTGTCAACTTCATGTAGTGTATGGCTGTAAGATATATCTGATGTCAAATCCTTGTTACACTCAAACAACACACAATTTTTCATAGGAGTTGCATAAAGTGTATTATCAAACTCTATTGCAATAAGTTTAAACCAAAAATAAGTATGATTGCCACGCAATAAGTAACACAATCCAAATATTAAGGTGGCAGTATCAGTGTATGTGGATAAACAAACAAAAACTAGATTTGAATATGCTAAAAAATTTAATCTTCCAGTTCATCAGAAGCTCGAGTTCTGACTTAGTTACATAGCAAAGTCTAACAAAACTGAGTGTACAGCTTCTTTGTATTTTGTTGAGTAGTCTGATTAAAAAAGAAAGAGTTGTCCAGTTAAGCCATCTATTATCCCAATGCCAAAATTTAAATATTATAAAATTTGAAAATTTCTTTGGAGGTTGACTAGTCAGACTAGCCCATTTTAATGGTCATCACAAGAGTGGTGCACCCACACAATTAGGGGCCTTCGCCTCCCCTCCCCCTCCCATCCCATCATATGCTGTCACAAACACATGCATTCAGCTAGTATGTGTAAATTGGACATAATAAAGAAATATTACACTAATGAAAGGTTTGCTTCTAATATGCACATGAACATTTGACGACAAGACTGGACAACTATGAAAAAAATACTCCTGGTGATGCAGTTCTGATTGGTTCTATTACAATAAGCAGTCTGTCACAATAGTAAAAACAAAATTGGGACACCAGGTGAATGGGTTAACTAGCACCATAAACAAACTGGTAATATTATTTAGAATGAGCGATTTGGATGACAGTTTATTTTCCTCTATTTCTACTTACAGGTGTCAAGAGAAAGAGATGTGGTACATGTGATGGATGCATCAGATGTGACTGTGGCATATGCAAGTTCTGTAAAGACAAGCCTAAGTTTGGTGGAATGGGTAAAAAAAAGCAATGTTGCGAGCTGAGAAGGTGTGAAAAGTTAATTACAATGACTGATAAAACTAGTGATAAAATGCAGATATCAGTTGATCAGTACCTGCAGAGAAGTGGTAGAAAAATTCTACATATTAGAGGCGATGGAAATTGTATGTTTAGAGCTTTTTCGTTCGCTTTTCTCCACCATGAAGACCACCACTTCCATCTAAGGAGTCACATCGTGAGAACAATGAATTTAAACGAGGAACTATTCTCCGAGTACCTTATGCCTATTAATAGGGCTACCATTTCAGAGCAAGTCAAGCATATGATGAGGCCAGGTGTGTGGGGTACACATTTGGAACTCAAAGCTGCTGCAACACTATTCCAGATACCAATCTACTGCTGCACTCAAAATTCACAGCAACATGATACTCAATATAGTTGGAGCGTAATAAATCCTTTTCAGGCCTGTAAGTCTCCTTACATTATTGATGAGGTTGCTCAAGATAAAGCAGAAATCTCACATATCGAGGTATATCATCACAGTAGCCACTATGATGCTATTGTGTCAACTGATAGTGGAAAAATGTGTTTTGAACCACCAAAACTCACCGGAAAAGATGATCCAAAGATCATTAGTGTTGAATGATTCACACCATCCATTGCTTTCTGTTTCTTCACACTCATATAACTTCAATGGGATAGTGACATCATCACCAGCTATAAAAAAAAAAACGTTTGACCTAATAAAAAAAAGAATGATTCAGTTTACACACATTGTTAATGTTAATATCAATTGCTGCACTCATTTACATCAAAACTACAATCTATTGGAATATGTATTGAAGAGGGCTGTATTTATCCTGGAAATAACCTGCTCAGTAATAAAAGAAATGATAGATCTGTTTTTGTTTTGCTATTAAAGATGCTCACAAGCTTCTCAGTTCTAGTTATAATGTTGTCATTTTGGAAAAGTTCAATTCAACTCATAAATCATGTTGTCGCAAGCTGGCTCTTAGATTAATACCTACCTCTGACATCTTCACTGTAGTGTAGAATTGTTAATTTATCAAGTTCAGTGGTACTGTACACGCCTGCTCTTTCAGTCCAAAGTTCAGGGAATAGTGTAACGGTAAAATGCGCGTGTTGAGGTCAAAGGTGAACTTGGCATCACGGTACATAACGGGATTCTTTTTACTGTGGGCGTCGACGTTTTCGCGTTCGTCGTTTGAGCTACTACTGTCATGTGACCTTAATTGGTCTCCGGTTTCGTCAAGTGCATTCCTCTTTTGCCACATTTGTGGTCGCGCCAACTCAACGTGGACATACTATAGCTACATCACAAAATATTCATCTATATTTAGCTGGCTATTTCAAAATATTTTTTATATAAAATAAGTATCATTATTATTATATACATTCATAAAAATTATCACTGTTCATCACAATACTGTAAAATAAAAACTAGTGGTGTGCTTGAGCACAAATGGCGAGCGAGCTACACTATTGTTAAATTTGATTTTAACAACTAACACTCAAGCTATTAAAATAAAGTCGAGTTTTTTAATTACGTATGAGGTAAAGGGGTTTCAATGTCATAGTAACCGCTCCCGCAACAGTTTGAATTGAAAAAGAAGCACCAAAATCAAATCACGTTATTTTCTTAGTGATATTCTTAATAGTAGTTGTAACGCACAATACTTTCACACAACTGAACATACCTACGCAAGACTTACCTTCGTGGTTCGTCTAGTGGACAATGCATTTTTAAGTAAATACTGTTGAGTAGGGCTTACAACTGTGACAAATAGCGCATTAACTTACCACCGCCACTAACTCGAATAGAAATGGAGCTCCCATAAGACTTTGAGTTTTAACTGCACCCGCAAAACAATTCAAAGCCGAACAATTCAATTTCTAAGGTGATACGGGTAATGGTCGCTAAACCGGAGGATTCTGTTTAGTGAAGTTTGGGACGGGGTCGAGCGCGGAGCGAACACAAAAATACGGAGGGTCAAAGTACAAAATGACATACATACGTCCATATATATAAACTAGTGGTGTGCTTGAGCACAAATGGCGAGCGAGCCTGATAGTTAGGTAACATAAAATGTTACTATTTTTAGCTTACTTCATGCAAACACTAATAATAGCAGTTATGACATTTGATTTCAGCAAACAAATACAAAATCACTCTCTTACCTGATTAATGGTAACTTTTGTAGTATCAAACATCGACCATTCTGATAATCTCAATCACCAGTAACTCTTGAACAAGCTCTCAGCTATGATAAAAAATAAATCAGTGTTATTATTTGTAATTTTAGCCAACAAATATGGAATTACTACTTACATCATTCTTGAGTATAGACGTTATTTCCGTGACGTCCTATATGACGTAATGGTGCGCGTTCGCGACACTGAGTGGCAAAAAGAAAAATGGTGAAAAGTTGCGTTGCTGTAGGCTGCTGTAATCGTGCTTTCAAAGGGAGTAAACTTAGTTTTTATCGCTTTCCTGCTGACCCTGAACGACGTCAAAAGTGGATAGCTGCTCTACGTAGGAAAAACTGGAAGCCAAACCGGCACAGTTGGATTTGTTCCTCTCACTTTATAAGTGGTGAAAAGAGTGACGATTGTTTATCGCCAGATTATGTGCCCAGCATTTTTTGTCATGTACCTATTTCTTCTAGGAAAAGGAAAGCTAAGGAATTAGATGATTATGGCAGAAGGAAAAGAATGAAGAAATTGAGGACAACAGCCACTCATTCCTCTCATGAAACAAGAATTGAGCAGCATGATTCTTTACTCTCCCAGGAAACTACAGAATCCCTTCATTGTGATGAAGGTAATCATGATATTGGAGAACCACTGATGGAGACAGTAGCAGTATCCAGTGCTGAAGTACAGACAGAATTAACCTCTGAATTCCTCTGCCATTTGCAAAAGCAGAGTCAACAACTTCAAAATGAAAAGTGTAAACTGGAGAAGTTGCTTGAATCAGTGCAATTGAATGAAGAGAGTCTAAAGTCTGATGATGATAAGGTTAAATTCTATACTGGACTTCCTTGTTACAGTGTCATGAATACAGTGTTTCTGCATGTTTCAACTGATTTCAAATGCAATGAATTGTCTTTACCTATATTTCAGCAGTTTCTTATGACTGATGAAACTGAGACTCAATTTAGGCAACCAGGATTTGGCATATCGCTTTGGCATTAGTCAATCAACAGTGTCTAAATACTTCCGAAAATGGATCAACGTTATGTCTATTAGACTACAACCAGTTATTTGGTGGCCTTCACGTGAAGAACTCTATGCTACTATGCCTACTGACTTTAAAAAGAAGTTCAGTCGATGTGTTTGCATAATAGATTGCTTTGAAGTTTTTTGTGAGCGATCTAGTGACCTCCTAGAAAGAGCACAAACTTATTCAAACTATAAACATCACAATACCATTAAATTCCTTATAGGTATCTCACCACAAGGAGTTATTTCATATGTCTCAAAAGGTTGGGGTGGTCAAACACCTCACAGAGCAGTGTGTTGTTTTAGATAATCTTTTACCAGGAGATCAAGTATTGGCAGATCGTGGCTTTAGTATTGCAGACACTGTGGGACTGTATTGTGCAGAAATTAAAACACCATCATTTACCAAGGGTAAAAAGCAACTTTCACGAATGGAAGTAGATTTATCTCGTCAACTGTCTCGTGTGAGAATTCATGTGGAATGGGTTATTGGTGTCTTAAGACAGAAATATACAATCCTACAATCCACTATACCAATTAATATGATAATGTGTGAAGAAATTACTGAAACTAGTTTAATTGATGAAATAGTTGTAGTTTGTAGTGCAATGTGCAATTTTTGTGAATCTGTTGTTCCATTTTAATTAATATTCAGTTATGTATAATAATGATGTGAAGTGAAAAAAATCTAATTAATTAATGAAATAGTTGTGTTGCAATGTATTGTAATGTGAATTATGTTTTCCAATGTTCAAATTCATATAAAATAACCTACTGTTATTTATGTTTGCCTTTAACTGATTTGACTTGCCGACAGTCGGGGCATAACTATCTTCCACTTGGAATATTAGTTATTTTCAAGCAATCAATGTGAAACCACTGAATTGTACACTGTTTTCCATCACATCCAATCATCTCTCCCTCTTCTTCACCATTGCAATAACACCACCCCCTTTTTTCCTCACTTGCTGAAGGAGTTTCAGACTCCTCAAAATGCATAGCATCATTTGACATTGATACTTTTCTAGTGTACCATTTGCCAATCAATTCAGGCAAAACACCATATTTAAAAAAGAGTGCAGCTTTTCTCATGGCCTCAGAAATAAAATCTTCATCCAAATTGATCCTCAATATCACCAATTCAGTCTTCCCCCAAACCACAAAATCACCATATTGGACCTTGCACAATTTCATTTGTAGCTGTATCTGGTAATAATAAGCATGCTTATGCTGTAAATAAAATTGTCCCAGAAAAAATCGTCCATCATCAGTGGCATCCAAGAAAGGCCTGTCACGACATAAATACGGACATTTTATTTCAATTACACCAGGCCCACAACATACACACTTTACATAGCCATCTGGTGAAGCTCCCAGATAGGGATAGTTGGGATCAATAACAAGTCCTCTGTCTGTTACAGTTACATTCAAATGCTTTGTTTGAATTTCACAAATATATGCCTCTCTTGCCTCCTTCTCATGTTGGCATCCCCAACTAGTAGCTCTTGAAGTAAACTTGTAATTTTCTGGGTAGCATACAGAGATTGAGAGGGTTGGGACAAATTGGTATGACATGCTGCCTTTAATCTTGAAGCACTTACACGACCAGATCTAAAACGAAACCATAATTTTGATTTAGCTTGATCTCTAGTAGCTACTTCAATGTTAGTTGCTTGCTTGTGACTAATGGATATGCTATCAAAAACTGTTTCACATTGTTCAAGAAGATCAATGTAGGATTTACTCAGGTAATCTTCTTGATACAGATTACTAAGTGGGCTTGACAATTCAGCATGATCTACTTTGAACATATCCTCATAGCCTGTCACTATCGACAAAATAGCTGGCTTTTTGCCCGACTTCAAAAGATCAGAAAAAAGCTTTGCCATTTCATCTTTAGATGGTGAAGAGACTGGTACAATACTACTTCTGCTGGTACTTGATAACTTAATTGGTTGCAATGGCTTCATTAATTTTCTCCTCTTAGTTACTGGAGCACAAAAATCAATATCTGATATTGGTGCAAACTTTACTTTCTGCATACTTGGAGGCAGCCATTTGCATGACTCTGATGTACACGAAGTCTCTTGGGCTAACTTTGTGTATGCCTCTGCTGCAAAAAGCAAAGCAGAAATATGTGAGCAAGCCTCACCAAGACCTGCCATACAGGTGCAGTGAGCACACAATATCGTTCCATTATTTTCTGCAGCTATCCAAGGAATGAGGGGTGGAGCTGAAACACTTTGGGAATGTCTTACTCTTGCCAGCACTACTAATTTATCACAATTTTCAGGTAGTATCTTGTGAACGGATATGTTGCTGACCCATCCAGCTAAAAGATACTTATATCCCATTAAACTCTTATAAGACTTCAATTCTTCCTTTGTGTATGGACTAGGAGTATTGATTAGATAATTGTATATATCAGGATACTCAATACTTGGCATATTAGATAAGCTCCTAGATTCTACTACATCAAAAGTATAAGGATCACTCACTCCTTCTCCTAAAATATCAAGCTTCTCCAAATATCTAGTTTTCACCTTTTCCTCCATAGCTTCATAGTAGGAAGAGTAAACTCTGTCAGTGTTCAGAGACATGGCTTGCGGTGATGACCATTACCAACCAGTGGAATTTTCTTGCCACTCAGTGTAGCGACACGCAAAGTGCATGCGCGTCTATTGACGCACTGGAATATAATTCTGTAGTATCAAATTGAAGTTACTTTGACCATCTGAATTACCTTGAATTCTTGACAACAAGCTCTCACCTACAAAAACAAAAGACAATCAATTTTAGCACACAAATACAAAATTACTTTCTTACCTCATTTTCTTGAGCAGTGGTAACTTTTGTAGTACCAAATTTGAGCCAATCTGACCATTTGAATTTACCAGTCACTGTTGACTAGCTCTTAGCTACAAAAAGAAAGGCCAGAGTTAATTTTGCATATTTAGCTAACAAATATGGAATTGCGTACTTATCTCAGCTTCCCTCGAGAAGTAGTAGCTTCCTTAGCATTAATACTACGGCATTCTGACTACCAACGGCTCTTGACAACCAACAACCGGCACACTCCGTATCCCCCCATAAAACGGCGAAGTTTTGAAATTAAGTCTGGAAAGGGGTCTTCAATGCCATAGTAACCTGTCGAATCAACTTTTTGTGTCTTGAAATCAAGCATTTTCGCAGGAATTTTCTCACACTTTGGAGCTTAAGTATAAAGTAAGGTTTGCTTAATGCTGTAGTTTCAGAATAAACTGGAGTCAAGCCTAAATAGCCGTGTTTTTAGGAGAAAAACGTTATCCGCGCGCGCGTTTAAAGAGCATACGTACCATCCATACATACGTACATATATACTAGTGGTGTGCTTGAGCACAAATGGCGAGCGAGCCTGATGTTAGGTAACATAAAACTAAGTATTGTTACTATGTTTTAGCTTAGTTCATGCAAACACTATAATAGCAGTTATGACCTTTTATTTCAGCAAACAAATACAAAATCACTCTCTTACCTGATTAATGGTAACTTTTGTAGTATCAAACATCATAACCAGTAACTCTTGAACAAGCTCTCAGCTACGATAAAAAAATAAACCGGTGTTATTATTTGTAATTTTAGCCAACAAATATGGAATTACTACTTACATCATTCTTGAGTATTGATAACTTCTGATTGAAGTTACTTTGACCACTTGAATTACCTTGAATTCTTGACAACAAGCTCTCACCTACAAAAACAAAAACAATCAATTTTAGCACACAAATACAAAATTATTTTCTTACCTCATTTTCCTGAGCAGTGGTAACTTTTGTAGTACCAAATTTGAGCCAATCTGACTATTTGAATTTACCAGTCACTGTTGACAAGCTCTTAGCTACAAAAAAGAAAGGCCAGAGTTAATTTTGCATATTTAGCTAACAAATACGGAATTGCGTACTTATCTCAGCTTCCCTCGAGAAGTAGTAGCTTCCTTAGCATTAATACTACGGCATTCTGACTACCAACAGCTCTTGACAACCAACAACCGGCACTCCGTATCCCCCCATAAAACGGCGAAGTTTTGAAATTAAGTCTGGAAAAGGGTCTTCAATGCCATAGTAACCGGTTGAATCAACTTTTTGTTTCTTGAAAAGCAAGCATTTTCGCAGGAATTTTCTCACACTTTGGAGCTTAAGTATAAAGTAAGGCTTGCTTAATCCTGTAGTTTCAGAATAAACTGGGGTCAAGCCTAAAAAGCCGTGTTTTTTTTGGAGAAAAGAGTTCCGCGCGCGCGTTTAAAGGGCATACGTACCATCCCACATACATATATACATATAACATATACCCGATTTTGCATTATCCACCCCTAATACTGTCTCGCTCGCTACGCTCGCTCGCCAATAACATATACCCGATTTTGCATTATCCACCCCTAATACTGTCTCGCTCGCTTCGCTCGCTCGCCAATAAACAAACATCCCCGATTTTTTCATTTTTACCCCTGTAAGTGTCTAGCTCGCTACGCTCGCTCGCCAATAATTATGAGTGATATATCAGGAAGAAGTTTTCAAGAATAAAAAATTAAAATAATGGAGTCATTAGTGAGGTATTATTTACCTGTCAAAGCTTGGATACAATCTGGGAGCCAGTGTCTGCTCTAGGGAGAAACAATACTGATAAAGTAAGCCAAGAAATACAATATCAAACAGCTGCGCTCTTTACAACTTATAGCGGGGGCGGGGCCTCGGTTAGTTTCATCAAATGGTAGGCGGGAAGCTTTGAATTACCCGCGCAAGCTAAGTTAGCGGTTGTTTTTACTATTGCGAGCATGGCGGATTTTTGTGGTTATTTGTGGTGCGTGCGGGTGCGCGCGCGTTGCTATGTCCACAAACATGTTAGTATTTACTATTGAATTGACTCTGTGACAAGATGCCCATTGCTTTAATCTGTTAGTATAATTGTGCTGAAAGTAAGAATGAAATTTGTCATAGTGCTCCTTGATGTATGTTAAAAATTCTTGCAACATTACTCTAAACTTTGTTTCCATAAAAGAATTCTAAGCTGGTGATATACCTCCACTTGCTTTTCCTTTTCCTCGATATGCTGTTGAAGTGCCTTCCTCCATGCTCTATCAACATGCCATGTGCAAAGCAACTTTGTTGTACCCTCCTCTCCAAATATTGCTTTCCAAGCTGAAAAAAAACTGCTCAGCATCATCAGTCATGAACCACCTTGGATGTATGCTACCAGTTCTTCTTTTTATGGCTTTTAAAAACTCAATGTTTATTAACCCATCTTGCCTGTTGCTAATCATCCAACCAACAGGGATTCCTTCTCCAAACTCATCCACTACAAGTATGGAGGTTAGAGAGAAGTCATAGCTGTTGGTTCCATGAGTAGTATCCATACAGATAACATTAGAACCAAACTTTATCAACATATCTTTTTGAAATTCTGATTGCAAGCACAACAAGAAGTCATTTTTGAAAATGTTGCAAATATTGTCATGCTGCTCTTCATCTTGACTCTTATAGACTAACACAGGATTGTAGTTCATCTTTCTCAACTCTTCAATCCAAATATTAACACTCGTTAGATCATTCTTATGTTTTAATATTCCATCAATATTAAACTGAGCCTTTATATTATGTAAATCTTGCTTAGTTATAAGATGTTGTCTATTCATCTCACTAAATGTTGTATCTCGAATGTCGTCCATAATTCGATCCATACTAATTCCTTGTTTTAATTTCATAGCAATTTCTATTCTCTTTGTTGAAGGTATTCTTAGATGGGTTAATTTAACATCATGATTGTGATGAGTAGAACAGTAGTTGACATCAACTTGTCCATTCTTCAGGTCAACTGTAGCCTTCATATGTGCAGTGCATTGACTACCTATTTTACTAGTTCCTTGAGACTTCAGTTGTCTTACTTGTGCACCTCTAGGCTTGTATCGTCCTGCTCTATTACAGTAGTAATACCAAATCTTTTTTTCCTCATAAATACTTGGGGCACATTGCTGAATATATTGTGAAGAATTACTAAATTCTTCTTCCTCCTTCCATGACAAGAATGACGTAAAGTTTTTAAAATGCAAAGTTTCCATATAACAATTTGATGTTGTGGTGTTCTCTGATATGTGTTATCAAGGACTGAAGAATGTTAAATCTGCAAATCAATTTCATCTATTTTATGAAATGCTAAGTTTACAGAATACCTCATACAAGTAAAATTATTGGTCACTGATTTCTCTTCCTTTCCTTCCTTCATTCCCACTTAATTTTTTTTCTTGAAACATGAATTACAAAGAAAATACATGATTTTGACCAGCCATGTTAGTATTCGGTTCACTGGGCATTAGTATAATATCGTATTGTACCAGAGAAATTAGTGGGATAGCTAATAGAACTGATAGTAATAAATGGCAAAAAGTTAACCCCTCCACCCTCCCCACCCAACTCCATTGATTGTTATTTGTTTCACTGATAGAAAAAAAACATAGTATAATTTAAAACCTGACTGAAGAACTATTTGTGGATGTAAATGGTCTAAAACAATATAGAACTAATAATATTAAATATACTAGTGGTGTGTTCACAGCACAAAGTGGCGAGGGAGCCAGACAGCCCAGCTGAAAAAGCAACACTAGCTAAAGGTTACCGTATTATTAGCAGCCACCAGTCCTTTTATCTCACTAATTTCTACTGTATAGTGCTAGTAAAGCAGAGATCAGTATAATAGTATACAAAATGTCAATGTTAATTTCCATACAAATCTACACTTTGGCCACTAAATTAACATAATAGGGGACATAGCTACTGGCCTGTCAAAGCCAGAGTGTACTATTATTTTAATACAGCCTAACGCTAGAAATGATGCTTAGCCTAAGCATGGGCAATTTACAGCTGCTAACAAAAAATCCTCCTTATAAATGCCCATGCTACAAATCCCCTGACTTACCTACATCTCCACATACATACTGACATACATATACCACCGATTTTAAAATTTGTACACCCCTGATAGTGTCTCGCTTGCTTCGCTCGCTTACCAATTACATTGTCTAAGATATAGTATGTTTTTCTCCAATCTTGCCATGAACCTTCTTCACATGTCTGGAGAGGCTACTTCGATACACATAAGTTACATAATACATAACACATCAAGATCTGGGATGTTGCATCATGTAGGTACTACACCACAATGGCCACTATAGCCACGGCTGTTCAGGATTTTCTAGCAAAGGAGTGTGGCAAATAAGTCTATAATGACTATACTGAATTTGTGGTTATTCTTGCAGGTGGTCTTTCCTTTAATTACTGGGCATTAATGGTGCTGTGTTTTGTTACATGTATTAGGATAAACTGAGTTTTATTTTGCACTAATTTGATGGAATATGTTGCATTATAATTAGAGCAATGTCAAATAGTCTATATGTAATTGTAACAACTACTGTAATCATTGAATATGCCTTGAAAATAAGGCATTATTAAATAAAAAACATATTTATGGTTCTGTAACACCTCTGCTAATTTTCCATAGTATTCTTTGCAACTTATCAATATAGTTAAATATGTGTTAATTACTACTATAATTTTCACTATAAAACTGGGAGGCTTCTGTAGAAAGGAAAAATAATAAGAATGAAGTCAACCTATTTGACTTTACTGAAATTATTGGCTATATAAACACTTTGCAGTAATAATGTTTGTTCATCAACATGAATTTACTTACTGCTTGCACTTGGTCCAGACCGAAATTGTAATGGCCTTCCTAAAATATAAAAATACTGAAAATAATAATAATTCTATGAACAAAGAAATAGTAATATAAATTATATAAATGTGTGTGTATATAATATAAATATATTCTCATTACGTAATATAATTAGGCTACTTTGTGTTAATTAACACCACTATAGACGAGAATAATCCAAAATGAAAGCATAGCAATATTTAGCTACCCAGTAAGATCAGCTCCTACCAAACAGAGTTTTAGCGTCTACTGAAAGCTTATTAATAGATAACTGGGGGCGTGGCCACGAAATTTGAGCGAATGATGCGGCATTAATCACTATTGATCGATGTTGTCTCCTTCTGTAAATTAAAAAAGGTTGAATTTCTCTGGGTTCTGGATAAGATTGTTCCGTCATTTTCTGGGTGCTGAGCTACATAAATTATTCAGGTCTGTGTTGTGTCGCTGCGATTTGGCGCTTAACGTAATGAGCGCTGCGTTAATGATTGGCGAAGGACTAAAATTATGTTTTTAGTATCGCGTACCCTTCAATTCTGGAATTGGAAATTACTTCCTATAAATTTTCATGGTATTCATACGTATTCCTCTGAACGGTGTCTAAGTGATATACACTAGATATTTCATAATGAGTAGTCACGTAGCTGTTCTTCAGCCACCCTCAGAGCAACAGCGTATATGGTTACTGAAATTTGCGAATTTTCGCACAGCTAAGACTTTCCTTGTAAATGTTTTCTAGGTAGAATAGAGGCTCACTGTAAGTAGTTTTTATGCTGCCACAGAGCCAAGAGTCACGTTTTACTTTAGGTCCTACATTGAGCGCATCGCGTCGCGTCACCTTACGATCTCATCGAGACGCTCGCGCGCTCAGCCCCTCAGACCCTCAGAACGTGCTAAGATGCGCCGATATGCGCCGATCACCTTGACTACTGTTGTGGTTGTTCAATAATTTTTTATTTATAACAAGGTCTAACAAACTATGCTTAAATTCAGAGAAGCTGAATGAGATAGTGGAAGTTTTTTACTGGTGGACTTGTGAAGCTTCAGTATTCAATAAATTTTGTGGATCCAACCACTGGGGCACACACTCAAACTATTGAAGGAACTTGGTCACAGGTGAAATTCATGATGCGAAAAAGAGGTGTCATGAACACAAGTGATGACTTGTTTGACACATACTTACCTGAATATTTGTGGAGAAGAAAGTTTAAAAATGATGATCCTTTTTTAAAAATGTATGAGCATGTAAAGGAACAATACCCACTTTAATCAACCAATTTTGGTTCTATATAACCCTTATATCTTACTTAATATCATTGAAATTCCACTAATTACACTTTTACGCCATCAATCTATAGCTGAACCCGATCAATTGTAAGGTGACGCGACGCGATGCGCTCACAAGGTGACGCGACGCGATGCGCTCAATGTAGGACCTAGGACCTAAAGTAAAACGTGACCGAGCCAAGCTCTTCAACACTCAATAAATCCTGGAGACTCAAGAAATTAGTATTATTTTAAGATCTCACTAAGAATATGGTATTCTCTCAATAAATTTTCATTTCTACCCAATGTAGCTACAAATACTACCAACTGATTGCATGCTAGCTGGGAGTGTCCACATTATGCTGGCACCATTTTAGGCAGACTAAAGCATAGGGTATAATTAAGCATAGGGTTTCTAGTCAAATTATCTATATTTTTGAGAAATAGCTACTTTTGAAAGAAATCAATTCAATTCAATGGAAGGCTATGTTGAGGCAGCAGTTGTGTTGCAAGTATAACATTCGAATTGTGTGTGAAAGTAACACTGTAGTGTTACTATTGTACACATAATGTTATTGTACATGCACGATAAATTGGCATAGTAGAGAGAAAATTGATGCAAAATTGAATGAAACTATCTCCGACTTGAATATGTACCACTGTAAAGGATTTGAAAAGTGAAAATTTTTCACATTGGACCTTGATAAATTGAAGATTGCATTTAATTGGAACATAACTTGGTTGCCATGCCAAACTAGATAGCTAATTGTCTTGCTGAAGTCTACAATAAGGATTGTTAAATTTTGCTATAGCTATTACTCATTTCTTCTTCTTTCATTTATCACAAGTGAGCGAGTTTAGTATTTTTGTGATATAACACTTTACCAGCATTTTTGATACAAATAGAAAGTTTGGCTGATATGCAGCTCTTTTTTATTTTTTTCTTGCCAATAAGACTACAATTATTGGTGAGATGAATTTTCAGCAAAACCTCGTAGAGTAGGCTTTGCTTGCATTTTGTACACAGATTTAAAGTATTAATGAAGTACATCTTAGTGATGTAATATAGTATTTTATTATTTTGTAGAGTATCAGGGTTCATGCCCAATCTTGTTAGAAAACAGAAAGAAGCATTACACCATTTTATCAGATGTGTCTCAATCAATATGCTAAGCAATGCGAACAATTGGGAACTTCATTTCGTTGTTTTATAAGGAATTAATCAAGGCTTTGACCAAACTTTGATTACGAAATACTATAAAGACTTCAATCAATCAACTTCCACTGATAGAACACCATGCAGCAATACCCCGGGAAGGAGCAGTCAGTGTGGGGACCCTAAGCTTGGCAATGGCTTGCCACATCTGGAGCACTCGCCAGAACAGCCCATTGGTTCTTAGACAGGTAAATGGAACTAAGGTGAGATAAAATGGAAAAGAGGGATAGTGCAAATGAGAACTAGATCGCAGGTAAAGGTAAATCAAAATGACTGATCACAGCCACTTCAGAATAATTTCCAATTGACAAATTTAATATCTCATTTTGCATTTCCCTTAACACTGTGAATGTGAGAATGTTAATTTATTTTATTACGCAGTGATACACCACATGCAGTCACAATCAATACTACAAACTTTATAAGCAAAATGTTGTGAAATAATATATCCACACTTTAATATGAACCTCTTATGAAGGTTTAGTTCATGTTAGTTCAGTTTCATGGTCTAAATTCCTTGAAATGATCACACTCATTGATAATAATAAGTTCTAAAAGTAATATAAAACGTTTCTTCAACCTTAGCTGAAGCAATACTGATTTGTACCAGCACCACTGGTGGGAATCCTTAGCAATTCATAAGCTACTGCTGCTCTACATTTAATTGACAGATGAGTATGGTACATGTGTACAGCTTCAAGTATTACTGAAGTAGCTATTTAAGACTTGAGGCAAGTTGTGCATTCTCTTTTTAAAAAGTGGAATTAGGTTTTTTCTTTTTTAAACTGATTCAGCTTCGTATGACACAAACTACAAACTAAGAAAATTTAAGGATGTGATCACAGCATGAATTAAGAGTGTCATCCAACAGTAGATTTGCATTTTCTGTGATATAAAAATTCCGGCACTTTAATGACATTCACATACGTGTATATGTTTGTTGTTGTTGTTATTGTTGTTGTTGTTGTATTAGTACTCTTATTCTCTTGTCAAGTACATTACAAGTCGTGAGGAGAATGTAGGTGGGACCAAGTCTACGTTCTGGTGTTCAAATACCTTTCAGTTCCTGCCATTATCAAGCAACCTGTGGAGGAGGAGGAGGAGGAGGAGGAGGAGGAGGGGAAGAGAGAGGAGGAGAGTCAGGTCCTGGAAGAGTGTGGGGGAGACACGCCTGATGAACTGGGCCAGTCTTCAGGGGAAGAGGATGAGGAAGTGGAGGAATATGAGGAGGACGAAGAAGAAAAGGGCAGGGATACAGGAAGAATAATTGGAGGAGGAGCTGCACCAGGTCATCCTACATAACAAAATTAATGTGAGTCTGATATTGGGTATACAGGTTGACACGATTGCCAGAGTAGGTGTGATCAATGGATGAATAGTATGACAGATTAGTGGAATGAGATAGGGTTTGTGTAGATCTAGTTGTTTATGAGTGACTAAATATGTAGCCAGCTGTAAAGGTGCAACTTATTTGTTTGGTTGTGATAGTTAAGGGCAGTTTAGGGTTTGTCAGGAAGGTGTGGCTAACTCTGATGTAGCTGCTGCTTGTGAAAGTGACACTTTAAAGAGTGTGGCTGATTTTGAAAGTTTTTTTTACTAAGGCTGACTTGTGTGAGTTGATGGATAGGGTGTGTGTGGTTAGTGGGTGTGGCTAGCTGTTGTTGGCAACCAATCATAGTGGCTGGTTGAAAGTTGAGTATATTAATATTATAGCATAAACTGTGTTGTTATTGTTGTAAATTTTTAAACTATTGTTTTAGTTGGACAAGAAGAATTGTCAAGGAGAGACAAAGCTTCATGTGGCAGTAATCAATAATGACGTGGGTGTGGTCAAGAAATGCATAAAAAGGAAAAAAAAGCACTACCTGAAAAGTGTCCATTGACAACCAAAACAAAATCGTAAATTAGTGTAATGTGTTGATAACTAGTTTGCTAACTTCTACAGCTTTGTAAATTTTTTGTTAACTCTAATTACCAAGACAGTTTACGGTTTTTGTTATGGTTGTAAATGGACTCTTTTCACCCTGTGAAGATTAGAAAGGGGATAGGAGAATTGGTACAAAAATGGTATGAATTTTGATGTTATAGTGCTTTCCAAAGTTTATTCCATAATTGATTTCTCCTGCTTCTCTGCCTCTCTGTATACCCATTATGGTTAGCAACTGTAGATGACACACTTCCCAACTCAGTTCAGTGACCCATGTTCAATATTACAGTGATTTAGCTCAGATTATATGATTAAAATTGCAGCGTTTGAACATGTGTGAACAACTCAATCACTACTTTCAATACAAATATAACTCAGTATTGTCAGTGACATGATGTGCAGAAAATATAATAATCCAGTGTTTCTCTTAAAACAGCAACAACATAAATTAATAATAATTGCGATAAATACAAGTATAAATAATGTGTGATAATATAACTGAAGGTTTTCTTATTAACTAAAAACAAACAGTATAGTGTGTTATATGTACAATGGTTTAGGAATTACATATTCTCTCTCAATATTTCACTATTCTTTGGTGCTCATAGTCACACACATAAATGAAACCATCTCTGTCACAAGTTGCTCCATAACCTTTATATATATCTTGTAGTGTAGCTACTCGAGAGTAATTGGATGTGTTAAATATTACTACCTTAGAGTAGTAGGAATATCTATTATATTGCTGTTGATATTGTTGGTATTCAGTAACCACTGAGAATCCATCAGCAGTAACTGCAATTCCTATAGGAAAGGTGAAGTGACCACTACCATACCGATGTAGATACTGACCTTCATGGTTGTATACAGTTATTACACTGCTATTATGGTTTGATACATGTTTATTTCCAGTAGTATCTATAGCAACACCCCATGGAGCACTCATGTTGCCTTGTATGTGACTTATGAATGTCCCGTCAGTTTTGAATACAGAAACACGATTACTAGAATAGTCGGCCACATATAGTTCTCCATCTGAACTTATACAGAGTCCTCTTGGACACTGAAGCTGACCATTACCAGTTCCTCTGGATCCAATAGTAGCCACATACTTTCCCTCTGTAGTTAGTTTATATATACAGCATTTGCCAGTATGACTTATATACAGAAAATCATCTTGAACTGTTATACCAAATGGTTGGCCATTAATTTGTCCCACTTCAGATGGACAAGTAATAGGGTCTAATAGATTCCTACTGTCTTTATCTTCCACAATGATGTGGGGGCCTTCAGACACTATAAACAGTTTATTTCCACTCACAGTGACATCACAGGGATAGTAGGTTATATTGATTTTACTAATGAGGCTCAAGTAATTACAATTCCTTTTTGTTCTAACATAAACTATAAATGGACTCGACTGAATGCTCTCATTTCCTATCTTTATATCGAGACTGTGTTCTCCAGTATTCTGAGGAGTGACAGCAACAGAGTATGTTCCATCATTGTTGTCTTCAGCTGTAAATGTAGAAGTCTTCCGTCCAGAGTCTAATGGTGTCAGATATGCAACAACATTTTCTCCTCCATTCTTGTATGGCTTCCCATCTTTATCTTTAGAGCCGATATTCAAGACTTTCTTCTCTCCTAGAATCATTACAGAGGAACACAAAGAAACAGTACCATTTTTAACACAGGAACCTCCTGTAACTTCTCCAAAGTTTTCAATGTCTGCCATAATAGTAGTAGTAGTAAAAGATGTAGTAATGGAGTCAGTTTTGCAGAGCTTCAGAGGGAAAGATTCAAACTGGGTTTTTATTTCAGTCAAACCAGTTTCCATGGCAGCTTGAGCAGAGAGTAATTCAACTGAACTATACATGATTAGAGCTTCCGAAATTTGTTTGCTTACTTGTTGAATGCTGACTTGTAAACTAGTCATGGATTCCTGTTGAATCTTTAAAGCAGTTTCCTTCTGGAAATTCACTTCTCTGTTTTTTGCTAACAAAGCCTTCTCTCGAGTTTCAATGGTTTCACGGATTTTTTTGAATTCAGATTTGATGAGTTCATCAACGGAAGCTTTCTTTTTCTGTACCCCAGCAATCATTTTGTCTGCTTCAGAGGCAGAAGTCTTGAGCTGATCAACAGCTGATGTAGCTTGCGACAGTAGAGATTTGAGTTGTTGTTTTCCCTTCTCTGCCACTTGCTCTACTCTGTCATACTTGTGGTTGTTATGCTTGAGAATAATACAATCTCTGCAAACTAACTGTTTGCATGTCTCACAGTATAACTTGAGTACCTCGTCACTGTGTAGCTGGCAACTGGCAGTCTTGTGAGGAATGCTGTCTAGCAAGGTCTTTGTATTCACTCTCTCCTTTCCGAGCTCCACAAGTTTGTGCGAGTGTTTTGCTCTGTGTCGAGTGTGGTCTTGTGTACACTTGCTACACAGAAACTTGCAGCAGTTACAGCAGAATGTAGTAGCATTACTTTCATCGCTATCCAAGCAACGATCACAGGCAATGTCAGAGCTAGTCTCAATCTTGAGTGCATACTCAGCTACTTCCACCTCGTACTGTTTGCGAAGATCTTTAGGCAATGCAGACAAGCCACCTTCAGGAAGTTTGAAGGCTTTCTTACAGGTATGGCAACTTTTTGTTTTGCTTGTCAAGCATTTGAAACAGAAGGAGTGTAAGCAAGGAAGGAGCCGTGGATCAGTGAAGAACTTAGAGCACAGCTTGCAAGTAGCTTGAGAAGAAATGGACTGGGACTTTGGATTAGAAGATGAACAAGGTTGCTTAGATCTCTTAGCAGATGCTGGATTCATCTTGATAGACTCTAACAAAAAAAAAATTATATACAAAGCAATTCAGGTTGCTACTCTACTTATTGTTTTGGTTAGAAAAAGTATCTGATTAGGAATATCTTAAACTTACCAAGTTTCAATCAATAGTCGTGCAATTTCTTTGATGTCGGTCTGTAAGTAACTCAACTTTGAAACTGTCTTTTAAGAGTGTGCTCTAATAAGCTATAGCTCTACTGGTGATGGGACACACCCAAGGTGGGCCTGTGGTTGTTGTGGTTTTGGTTAGAATGCGTGCAGGTGTTGCCACAGGAAACCTCTTGGAATTTATCTGCTCCCAAGAGCCAGGTGAGGACCAGAGTGTTCATGTGAAATATAATTATCCTATTGCTCTCCCAATAATCCCAACATTAACATTAACTTCTTTGGATAATTGTAATTGGCTGATTTTATGATGTGCTCCGAAATATTGTGAGTAGACACGTTGAAGTTTGTAGCAATGAAGAATTATATCCTACAAATGTTACAAGGCAAGACACTAATATATGGGAAATATTTTGATGTGCAAATGGTGATATCCCTGCACATTTAAATACTAGAAACTTTAATAGCTAATTTTAAATGTGAATGAAAAAAAAATTGCTCAAATAAAAGCATTAAGTTAAAAACCAAGCTCTTATTATAGGGTGCATTTGTGAACATGAGCGACAACTGTGGGTAGAAACACATCATGAGTTCTGCAACTACAGTGACAACTGGTCAAGATTGGAGCATGGGTAGATGATCCTGTTGACAACAACTACATAGTGTGCAGAATATTAGTTCCCTCCCCCAAGACACCAGATTTAGAATGGGAGTAATGAGAAATTTAATGAAGCTGGGGAGGGGGAGGGGTGGGGGCAGAGGGCATGGGGTCAAGAGCTGTCAAAATGTTTGTCACACTAACTTAAATGGGTAACCAACCACATATCATCTGCATATGGTACTGGATGTTATGCTTTACTGATGCATTGAATATGTACAACTCTAGTGTTGTTCGTTTTTGAAGGTCTGCATTTGTAGATTATATGGTCCATTCCATAAACATTGTGAGTACATACAGTATGGGAAACATGAATACTCAAATATCAAAGTTAGTAGCTAAGAAGAATTGTACCTCACAAAGGTTACAAGGCAAAAGCAATAATGAATATTGCTGGCATGTCTCTGATGTAAGAAAGTTGAAATATTGATTAGATTGCTGTATGTCAGGTGTAAGTATATGGATGGGTGGCATGTGAAAGGAGGAGTGTCAGGGAGAAGAATGAAGTCAACACCGGCAATGTGACTAAAACTTGAGAATAACTCTCTAACCACAATAAATTCAATAAATTAAAATGATATGATAGAAGCCAAACCCATTCCTAAATGCATGACATACATGCTTGTGTATAATATGAAGTAATTCACGAATGTGACACAGTAAAGTTTATATTATTTGGATTATGAATTGTTGACACCTAGAATACTGAAAGCTTTGCAGAACCAGTGTGGAAGAGAACTTGGAGAGACTAGATGTCTTATAGTCCAAGTAGGCAGAATTAAGAATACTGACACATAACACGTCATATAGGAACTACACCACAAAGGCCACTACAGCCATGGCTGTTCAGGATTTTCTAGCTAAGGAGTGTGGCAAATAAGTCTATAATGACTATACTGAATTTGTGGTTATTCTTGCATGATGGTCTTTCCTTTCATTACTGGGCATTGATGGTGCTGTGTTTTGTTACATGTATTAGGATAAACTGAGTTTTATTCTGCACTAATTTAATGGAATAAGTTGCATTATAATGAGAGCAATGTCAAATAATTTATATGTAATTGTAACAACTATTGTAATCATTGAATATGCCTTGAAAATTAGGCATTATTAAATAAAAAACATATTTATGGTTCTGTAACACTCCTGCTAACTTTCCACAGTATTCTGTGCAACTTATCGTTATATACATGTAGTTAAATATGTGTCAATTACTACTATAATTTTCACGATAAAACTGGGAGACTCCTATAGAAAGGAAAAATATAGGAATGAAGTCAACCTATTTGACTTTACTGAAATTATTGGCTATATAAACACTTTGCAGTAGTTCATCAACATGAATTTACTTACTGCTTGCACTTGATCTTTTTCCAGACCGAAATTGTAATGGCTTTCCTAAAATATGAAAATATTGAGAATAATAATAATTCTATGAACAAAGAAAAATTATATAAATGTGTGTGTATATATATATATATATATATATATATTATAACTACTGAATATGATTAGGCTACTTTGTGTTAATTGACCTGAGCAAAGACCGGTATAGACTAGAATAATCCAAAATGAAAGCATAGCCATATTTAGCTACCCAGTAAGATCAAGCTCCTACTAAACAGAGAGTTTTAGCGTCTACTGAAAGCTTATTAATAGATAACTGGGGGTGTGGCCACGAAATATGAGCGAATGATGCGGCAATAATCACTATTGATCTATGTTGTTTCCTTTGGTAAATAAAAAAATGGTTGAATTTCTCTGTGTTCTGGATAAGATTGTTCCGTCATTTTCTGGGTGCTGAGCTACATAAATTATTCTGGTCTGTGTTGTGTCGCTGCGATTTGGCGCTTAACGTATGAGCGCTGCGTTAATGATTGGGGAAGGACTAAAATTATGTTTTTAGTATCGCGTACCTTCAATTCTGGAATTGGTAATTACTTCTTATACATTTTCAAGGTATTCATACGTATTTCTAAACGGTGTCTAAGTGATATACACCAGATATTGCAGAATGAGTAGTCACGTAGCTGTTCTTCAGCCACCCTCAGAGCAACAGCTTGTATGGTTACTAAAATTTGCGAATTTTCGCACTTCTAAGACTTTCCTTGTAAATGTTTTCTAGGTAGAATAGAGGCTCACTGTAAGTAGTTTTTATGCTGCCACAGAGCCAAGCTCTTCAACACTCAATAAATTCTGGAGACTCAAGAAATTAGTGTTATTTAAGATCTCACTAAGAATATGGTATTCTCTCAATAAATTTTCAATTCAACTCAATGTAGCTACAAATACAACTAGCTGGGGATGTCCACATTATGCTGGCATCATTTTAGGCAGACTAAAGCATAGGGTATAATTAAGCATGATAGGTCCACTTTTCTAGTCAAATTATCAATTTTTGAGAAATAGCTACTTTTGAAACAAATCAATTCAATTCAATGGAAGGCTATGCTGATACAGCAGTTGTGCTGCAAGTATAGCAATCAAATTGTGTGTGAAAGTAATAACGCTATTGTACATGCACCATAAATTGGCATAGTAGAGAGAAAGATTGAATGAAAGTATCTCCGACTCGTAATTGTACACCTGTAAAGGATTCAAAAAGTCACATGGGACCTTGATAGTTTGAAGATCGTATTTAATTGGAATAAAACTTGATTGCACATGCCAAACTAGATAATTGTCTTCCTGAAGTGGATTGTTAAATTTTGTCATATTAGCTACTCATTACTTCTATTTTCTTCTTTCTTTTTTTTTCTTCCTTTTTATCACAGGTGAGCCAGTTTATTGTTGTTACAATATTACCCTTTACCAGCATTTTTGGTAGAAATAGAAAGTTTGGTTGATGTGCAGATTTTTAGTATACATTTGCTTGCTAATTAGACGACATATTATTGGTAAGATTATTTTTCAGCAAAATCTGGTAAAGTAGGCTTTGGTTACATTTTATACTCAAATTTAAAATATTAATGAAGCATATCATGCATAGTGATGTAATATTGTATTTTAATATTTATTTTTGTAGAGTATCAGGGTTCATGCCCAGCCTAGTTAGAAAACAGAAAGAAACATTGCACCATTATCAGATGTGTCTCACACAGTATGATAAACTTTCAGACAATGTGAATAATGGGAACGTCAATTTGTTGTTTTATTAAGAATCAATCAAGGCTATGACCAAACTTTGATTACTAAATATTATAAAGACTTCAATCAATCAACTTCAACTGATAGAGCACCATATACCCCGGGAAGTAGCTGCGTGGGGACCCTAACCTTGGCAATGGCTCACCACATCCAGAGCACTCGCCAGAACAGCCCATTAGGTTCTTAGACAGGGAAATGGAACTAAGGTGAGAAAAAATGGAACCGTATAAAAGTGATAGTGAAAATGAGAAATCATGGAAGTCGGACTAGATTACAGGTAAAGGGAAATCAAAATGACTGATCACAGCCACTTCAGATTAATTCCGAATTGACAAATTTAATATCTCATTTTGTATTTTCCCTCAACATTGTGAATGTGAGAATGTTAATTTATGTTATTGCACAGTGATACACCACATGTAGTCCCCATCAAAACTATAGATTTTATAAGCCAAGTATTGTGAATGATTATCTGCACTTATTTAATACTATAATAGCAAATTTTTACATTCTAACAGCCAATATTGTTAATTAAAACTTAAACCAATGTTTCGACTTATTGCCACAGTCATCTTCAGTTGCCATCTTCCAGCAACTCATAAAAAGGTAGGAACACATTAGAAAGGGTGTAGGAGAATTGGTGCAATGGTGTAAAATTTTTATTATAGTGTGTGCCAAAGTTTATTCCATAATTTATTGTGACTTTGGAGAATAAAATGATGATGAACATGATGTTACCTAACCTATGTTATCTTAACTAGGTATAGTTTCAGAAAGGAGATGATTAAGCTATGTTAGGTTGCGGAATGGCTAATACCCAAACCAAGATACTCTTTCCCAACCAAGTTGCTGGGCGAGCTGATGCTACTCTCATTAACTGGGGCGTAACTCTCAACCACTGGTGTCACCTTCTGAGTCAGTTCTTTACTGAATAAATAACTAAAATGTTTAATCATGAATTATAAAGAACATATTATGCCAAAGGCACCGAGAGCACTAAGTGAAAGAGGACTGTAGTCCTTACAAGTAAAAGATGAAACCAACTGTTTGACTACCTTGGATGAGTTCTTTGGCTGTAAAACAAGGGTGACACAATAGATGATGACTAAGAATAACAAGCGAGAACTGAAAACTTGAACTATGACAACTGTTTATATGTTAGGGGATATGCGTGATGAATAGTTCGAGGTAATGAAGGGCGATATAAATAGCTCGAAGTCATGAAGAGCGATAATTGACGACAAGAACTCTGACGAAGACATGGACGAGGAAACTGAAGGCAGAAAAGAAATAAAGATAGGGAAAGGAAATAAAGTAAGTGAAATAACATGAAATAAATAAAGTATACAAATCAAAGAAGATTATTTCAGTTATGGCTTCAACAAGCTATTTAATATATATTATATATACATACAGTGGTGCCTGATATACTACTGTAACTTGTGCAAATTAGGAGTTTAGTAGCATAAGGTCGTTTTAGCCACGGTTTTCTTCTTTTTCCTCAACCATTCCTACCTTGTTCTTCTTATGCCTCTTTTTAACTCATGGATTCCCTTCTTCTCCTCTGTCTACCTCTCCTGATCCCCAGTATCTCTGTCTTTTCTGTGTATTTCATTTCTTCAATTGAACTTGCTAGTTACATCAGTTGGCTTTTTCTCACCTGCTTCTATTTTTATTCGCCCTTTGAATTATCCTGCTTATCTGCCTCTCTGTATATAGCTACCCATTATGGTTAGCTACTGTAGATGAAAACTCCTCCCAAATCAGTTCAGTGACTCTGTGTTCAATATTACAATGATTTAATTTGGAATATATTAATAAAAATTGCATTTGAACATGTGCGAACAACTCAATCACTACTTTCAATACACAGTATTGTTAACAACATGATGTGCAGGAAATAAAATAATTCAACGTTTCTCTTAAACAGCAACAACATAAATTAATATTAATTGGAATAAATACAAGTATAAATAATATGTGGTAACTTAACTCAAGGTTTTCTTTTTAACTAAATACAAAAAGTATAGTGTGTTATATGTACAATGGTGTAGTAGTTACATTTTCTCTCTCAATATTTCACTATTCTTTGGTTCTGATAGTCACACACATAAATGTAGCCATCTTTGTCACAAGTCGCTCCATAACCTCGATGTATATCTTGTAGTGTAGCCACTCGAGAATAATTGGATTTGTTAAATATCAGTACCTTAGAGTAGTAGGAATTTCTATTATATTGCTGTGGTTGTTGTCGGTATTCAATAACCACTGAGAATCCATCTGCAGTAACTGCAATTCCTATAGGATTGCTGAACTGACCACTACCATACTGATGTAGATACTGACCTTCATGGTTGTATACAGTTATTACATTGCTATTGTAATTGGATACATGTATATTTCCAGTAGTATCCATAGCAATGCCCCATGGACCACTCAAGTTGTCTTGTATGAGACGTATGAATGTCCCGTCAGTTTTGAATACAGACACACGATTATTAGAAAGCTCGGCCACATATAATTCTCCATCTGAACTTATACAGAGTCCTCTTGGATACTGAAGCTGACCATTACCAGTTCCTCTGGATCCAATAGTAGCCATATACTTGCCCACTGTAGTTAGTTTATATATGCAGCCATTGCCACTATGACTTATGTACAGGAAATTGTCTTGAGCTGCTATGCCTACTGATTTGCCATTAAGTTGTCCCACTTCAGATGGACAAGTAATAGGGTCTAATAGAGTCCCACTGTCTTTATCTGCCACAATGATGTGGGGGCCATTGGACACTATAAACAGTTTATTTCCACTCACAGTGACATCATAGGGATAGTAAGATGTGTTGATTTGACTAAAGAGGCTCAAGTTGTTATAATTCCTTTTTGTTCCAACATAAACTATAAATGGACTCGACTGAATGCTCTCGTTTCCTATCTTTATGTCGAGACTGTGTTCTCCAGTATTCAGAGGAGTGACAGTAACAGAGTATGTTCCATCATTGTTGTCTTCAGCTGTAAATGTAGAGGTCTTCCCTCCAGAGTCTAATGGTGTTAGATATGCCACAACATTCTCTCCTCCATTCTTGCAAGGTTTCCCTTCTATATCTTTAGAGCAGACATTCAAGACTTTCTTCTCTCCTTGAATCATTTCAGAGGAATACAAAGAAACAGTACCATTTCTAGCACAAGAACCTCCTGTAACTTCTCCAAAGCTTTCAATGCCAGCCATAATAGTAGTAGTAGAAAAAGATGTAGTAATGGAGTCAGTTTTGCAGAGCTTCAGAGGAAAAGATTCAAACTGGGTTTTTATTTCAGTCAAACCAGTTTCCATAGCAGCTTGAGCAGAGAGTAATTCAACTGAACTATACATGATTAGAGCTTCAGAAATTTGTTTGCTTACTTGTTGAATGCTGACTCGTAAACGAGTCATGGATTCCTGTTGAATCTTTAAAGCAGTTTCCTTCTGGAAATTCACTTCTCTGTTTTTTGCTAACAAAGCTTTCTCTCGAGTTTCAATGGCTTCACGAATTTTTTTGAATTCAGATTTGATGAGGTCATCAACTGAAGCTTTTTTTTTCTGTACCCGAGCTATCATTTTGTCTGCTTCAGAGGCAGAAGTCTTGAGCTGATCAGCAGCTGATGTAGCTTGCTGCAGTAGAGATTTGAGTTGTTGTTTTCCCTTCTCTGCCACTTGCTCTACTCTGTCATACTTGTGGTTGTTGTGCTTGAGAATAATACAATCTCTGCAAACTAACTGTTTGCATGTCTCACAGTAAAACTTGAGTACCTCGTCACTGTGTAGCTGGCAACTGGCAGTCTTGTGAGGAATGCTGTCTAGCAAGGTCTTTGTACTCACTCTCTCCTTTCCGAGCTCCACAAGTTTGTGCGAGTGTTTGTCTCTGTGTCGAGTGTGGTCTTGCGTACACTTGCTACACAGAAACTTGCAGCAGTTACAGCAGAATGTAGTAGCATTACTTTCATAGCTATCCAAACAACGATCACAGGCAATGTCAGAGCTAGTCTCAATCTTGAGTGCATATTCAGCTACTTCCACCTCGTGTTGTTTGCGAAGATCTTTAGGCAATGCAGACAAGCCACCTTCAGGAAGTTTGAAGGCTTTCTTACAGGTAGGGCAACTTTTTGTTTTGCTTGTCAAGCATTTGAAACAGAAGGAGTGTAAGCAAGGAAGGAGCCGAGGATCAGTGAAGAACTTAGAGCACAGCTTGCAGGTAACTTGAGAAGAAATGGACTGGGACTTTGGATTAGAAGATGAATGAGGTTGCTTAGATCTCTTAGCAGATGCTGGATTCATCTTGGTAGACTCTAACAAAAAAAAATTATTTACAAAGCATTCAACCAGAAATTCAGGTTGCTACTCCACATATTGTTTTGGTTAAAAATTATCTGATTAGAATAACCTAAAACTTACCAAGTTTCAATCAATAGTTGTGCTATTTTTCGAAGTCAAGCTGTAAGTAACTCAACTTTGAAGCTATGTTTTTTAAGAATGTACTCTAATAAGCTACGGAGGCGATTAAGGAGAGGAAGTTACCGTAGGTAAACATCCTCACTCGCCGTAAGTGGTTGAGGCGTGGTCTATTTGCTGTGGCGATATGGCTTGCGTTGTGGGATTGAGCTGCAGTACGTTTTCCTACTGGTATTATAAATTGTTGGAGGGGTATGCTTTGCATATAGCATTCTGCAGGTTCTGCTAGACCAGACCTGTTTAGGAAGGCATTTGCCAGCTTGGGAAGTCTTCACACTAATTGTTAGATTTGTGAAGAAGGTAGCTAGATTAGCTGTAAGCTATAGCTAATAGCAAGTTTAAAGTTTATGTAAATGAACATAATTAGTCTTACTGATACTGTTACAGGTTCTGGGAAGTGTATGATTGCAGCCATCGATTAATTGGGAAATGGATATTTTTACAGTGCTAGAAAATAAGTTCTTCATGTTCGCCATTTTTCACCTGTTTTTCATGGAAACTAAATTAAGACAATTTGTATTCATTATATTCATTTCTTTTATTTATACGCAGCAATTCATATATCACTCTTACCTGGAGACCAGTTTGATGCTCACAAATTTTTTTCTTTTTTTTATTACCTTGTGAAAAAAGCTACCATCAGAGTAAGATTTAGTTACTCATTGTAGTGTGCTTTTCCTATGTGATAGTATGAAGGTAACTTGAAATGTAGAGTAATGGGGAAACAGACATGTCAATGTATGATGTTAAACCTGCTCGTCTACATAATTGTAATGTTTTAATAATGATAGCGACATGTATTATTTGCCGAAACAACCTTAAAACAGAAGTATCCAAACTTTATATTGAATTGCAGGCTAATTCACATGATAAGATTTGTATTTATTGCATAAAAATATAACTGTATTTTGAGATAACCTTCATAAAAACACTTGGCAATTATTTTTCATGATAATGTGTGTGACATTAATTCCTTTTATGAATTATTGGAGAGAATATCACAAGAGTTTTCTGTAAGTGGTGCAAAGTTACTGGAAACAGAGATCACAATGTCTTCGTGCTACCTGAGCTACAGAACTTTTCTTGGCTGGAGGATCCAAGAAAGTTACCCAGGAACAGACAAGCCAATGCTCCGTTGAAGCTGCACAGAGACACTAACACACTAGTACACAACAGCACCAAGCTGTGGCATATAATTATACTAACACACTAGTAACAGCACCAAGCTGTGGCAAACATTTTTGGTTCCAAAATAAAATGTAACATATCAACACATTCAAACAATGATATGTCATCCATGAACGTTAAAGACTGTCGTGTAACTATCACTATAACAACAAAGGAGTCCGTGATAGTAGCAAAGTGTCAGCTTGTTCTTCTTCAGAATATCCATACAACTGCTTTTCTTGCTATCATTGGCCTACATACACTCCAGCTTCAACACCTCTTTCACATTGTCATTGTAAATAATTTCCAAAGAACCTAAATAAACACTAATAGAAATGTCAAGATTTAAACATCACATGCATCACCATATCCTTGTTTATAAGCCTTTTCATCTATAAAATAAACCAAATCATTATTAATATTCTATGCAAAGCAGTGTCAGCATTGAAGACAATACACAATTGCTGAGAAAAAAATGTAGCCAAAAATTGAGTGTAACCCTGGGGCAGTTAATATACACGGCTACCTTGACTAGAGGCAAGTGTTAATGCACACTGGCCAAGTTAAACACCTGTCAACAGTATAGTGACGAGATCTAAGTACACCAATAATACAGTGTGTGAACATGTTCATTTGATTGCAATGAAAATTTCAGACAGTAATTAATACGTGTATAATCTTATCTTATCTTGAAAGCTATAAAAGAGTAACCTCATTTGAATTTCCTACAGAGAGAAATTTTGATGCAGACAATACTACCATGATAAGTAAAATATAATCAAAGTTAATCAATCTGTAAGTACTATAATGGAGAATATTAACTACTTTGAATCTGTATAATAGTATTAGGAGAATTTTTTAATCGTAATCAATTGCCTACTTCAGCAAGAAGAAAGTAGCATGAAATACAAATATTGAAACACAAAGAAGATACTATACAACTAGAAAAAGAAGAATTTAATAATGGGAATCAAATCACTCTAAAGCCATCAGTTGATGAAATTAAAGCATGAAAACTACAATATTATTACAAAATACAGTCTGGAATTTGAGTAAGGAAGATGACAAACTCTTCAAACCCAGAACACGTATAGTGGATATAATGTAAACTATGTTCATTGTGGGTGCACACGAATGGTGTTTCTGCTAAAGTCTTGGATTAAGAAAATTATGTATACATATTTATGTTGCTGCTAATTTTGATGACTTCACTGAGTTTTTGCTGTAATTGTGCATTAGCCTAAAATTGAAATGAAATTTTCTCATTTACACTTTGTGGAACTAGCTAGCGAGCTAGCTATGTAATCACTATTACAAAAATATGTTGAAATGCACTCAAACAATAATACAGAATAAACTTGCTGTAACCGACAAGGCTATCATTAATATAAACTAGCTAGCTAATAGCTAAGAGTGTATGTTTCCTGTGTTAGGTGAACATTTATGGTACTCTTGATAAAGCTTTGCTAATAATGAATTTATCTCCTCTAAGTCATGCTACAGATTAATTATGCCCAAGTTTTGTTGCAATGCTTTTGAAGAAGGATTGGACAAATGCTACGAGTCTTATTGAGCTATTTTTGATTATCTAAGTTAAATTACTTTCCATCTAGAAAACCCAATGTCAAATTATTTAACCATGGTGTATTGGTTGTTTTGGCTCAATTGCGCATTTTACGATCTTTACCGATGCCAACTTACACTCCCTGGCTGCATGTAAATGCTATAGCTCTACTGATACCAATGATGCTCCAAAACATTGTGAGTAGACACGTCAAAGTTAGTAGCAAAGAAGAATTATACCCTACAAATGTTTACAAGGCAAGACCATACTATATGGGAAGTATTTTGATGTGCGAACAGTGATATCTGGCTCTTTTTGTTCCCTGTACATTTAAATAGCTACCAGCAACTTTAATAGCTAGTTTAAAGATGTGCATGGAAAAAACTGCTCAAATAAAAGTATTAAGTTATTTTATAAAAACCTAGCTTTTATTATAGGGTGCATTTGTGAACTTGAGGGACAACTGTGGGTAGACACTCATTAAGAGTTCTGCAACTACAATGACAGCTGGTTGAGATTGGAACATGAGTAGATGATCCTGTTGACACCAACTACAGAGTGTGTAGAACATTAGTTCCCTCCCCCAAGACACCAGATTTAGAATGGGAGTAATGAAGCTGGGGGGGGGCTGCAGGAACTGCAAGAGCCACTACGGCCATGCTGTACAGGTTTTTCTAGAGCATGGGTGTGGCAAATAAGTCTATAATGACTATACTGAAATTGTGGTTGTTCATGCATGTGGTCTTTCTTTTATAACGAGGGCATTAATGGTGTTGTGTTTTGCTACATGTATTAGGCAAAACTTAGTTTTATTCTGCACTTTGATGGGACAATTTGCATTCTAATTAGAGCTATGTCACGGAGACTATGGCTAATTGTAATAACTATTGTGATCATTGAATATGCCTTGAAAAGTAGGCATTATTAAATGAAAAACATATTTTATGGTTATGGCACACCATTTCCCTGGCATATTTTGCTACACACCTCTGCTAATTTCCCATAGTATCCTCTGCAACTTACCAGTAATATATTGTAGCTCTTTCACCAAGAACTAAAGGATAATACAGATCTTTTTTAAGCTATTAAAACTACTAATTCTGTAGGTGAGAGAAGTGTTTTGAGGCTACCACCTATTCATATTCAACAATAGCCCGGGGGCTGATGTAAAATAGCTAATTTAATGTCACTTTCTTGTACATAAGAATACGACTGATGAACTGGATTTTAAATTTGATTCAAATGTAACTTATTGTAACTACAGAAGGAACATTTGGAACAGTTTATTCATTTTTTCACCAGTTCCAGTCATTTTTACACTTTCATAATATAATTGCGGCTATTATATTAGGCTTTTAATGAACTAAAGTGGATATGGTTTTAATGGCCATACAGGTTTAAATTTACTTCTATGGCCCTGTGAAGGCATGGTAATTAAAATAAAACATAATGATTGTGATGTTGTGTATTTCTGATCATGACTAGTGTAAAAGCATTCTGTTCAAATTTTATTCAAGAAAATTATCTTGTATTTTTTTTATATAATTCAACTAAAGTCAACTATAGTATTACACAGAAAAAGTTCCATGTGTCCCTGACATACACTGGAGCTGTAAACAAAAAATAATGTCATTTAGCTAAATAAAGTGTTAATTAATTGTATAGTAATAACTCATACTCATATATTATATATAATTATATATTCAATGCTAGATATCTTCACAATATATAGTATTTTAGCTTTACTACCCTTGAGATAACTCACCTACATCTCACAGTGTTTATCACACCCTGTATTTCTGTATTGCACAAACTAATCAGTATCCTCAAGAACAACCAACCAGTCTAGCTTGCAAATTTCTGAGTTTTTACACATACCTTTTTCTACAAGGCTTACCTAACCTAATCAGAGCAGTTAATACGCTATTTGTCACAGTTATAAGCCCTACTCAACTGTATATACTTGAAAATTCATTGTCCACTAGACGAACCACGAAGGTAAGTCTTGCGTAGGTATGTTCAGTTGTGTGAAGGTATTGTGCGTTACAACTAAATATCACAAATAAAAATTTAAATAACGTGACTTGATTTTGTTGCTTCTTTTTCAATTAAAACAGTTGAGGGGAGCGGTTACTATGGCATTGAATCCCCTTTACCGCATATGCCTAATTAACAACTCGACTTTATTTGTTGAGGGAAGCGGTTACTATGGCATTGAATCCCCTTTACCGCATATGCCTAATTTAACAACTCGACTTTATTTTAGTAGTTTGAATGTTAGTTGTTAAAATCAATCGTTTAACAATAGTGTAGTTTAAATACATACATGCTCATATAATTATATCTCCTTACATTTTTAGGCTCCATGATTTCATGTCCTTGCATGTTTTGTGCAGCTCTGGTCGGATTCTTTATCGTCCTTTCAGAATAGGAGTTAAGATGTGGGATGTCAGGGTCTATGAGAAACCACGACTAGGGAATTAGCTCAGGGTGCTTCTGAATACAATACCTTGACAAAATAGCTAATGATGGGACTCTTCCCTTTCTTGGAATAGACTTGGGTCCCATCTTTCCTCTCAGAAGACTTCTATAGTCATGAGGTGTTATGCAATAAAAACCACTAATCTCAAGGTCTCGAATAGTTTTACGTTGTGGAGACTTTGATCTACAGGGATGTTATCATTACATTATTAATTAAAAGTTAAAATACATTTGCATGACAATTATTATAAACTTACTTGGGCTTATATTGAGACTTCCTTTTTCTTCTTTTGAATTTGTCATGAGCAACAAAAACATGATTGACATAATGATCACTAGGAAAGCCACACCTTCACATATTGACAGTAGAAGTACAAATTCAGTAATGAATTCTTATAAGAGAGCTTTAGGTCACAATTTGTCAATCATTGTATGGAGAACTATAAGTTATACTTACTAAAAATTAGCACTACACTTACTCACTGGCATTGTTAAAAGGCAATACACTTGAGTCAGTGTGCTAGTAAGCAACTTAGGCTTTAAGAAAAATAGAAGTGAGAAGTACAGATTAAGCTAATAAATGAATGTAGCTCAAACTAAGTACGATCTCCTTGGATCAATAGCTACTCATGAAAAGGATAATAATTCAAAATTTAAATATGAGCACAACTATAAGTGTGTTTTAGTGAATCATTTCTATCATCCACTCTTAACATTGTATATAGCTAGTTATAGAATTAATGATTAGCACTAGCACAAGTGGTGACTAAGCTAGCCTAGTAATAGAATTTCATCCTAGGTACACTCATTTCAATTCCAACATCTACATCACAATTTAAATATGTGTCAATTATTACTATAATTTTCACAATAAAATTGGGAGGCTTCTGTAGAAAGGAAAAGTATAAGAATGAAGTCAACCTATTTGACTTTACTGAAATTATTGGCAATATAAACACTTTGCAGTAATAATATTTGTTCATCAACATGAATTGACTTACTGCTTGCACTTGGTCTTTTTCCAGACCGAAGTTGTAATGGCCTTCCTAAAATATGAAAATATCGAAAATAATAATACTTTTATGAACATAGAAATAGTAATATAAATTATATAAATGTGTGTGTGTATATATAATATATATATATATATATATAACTACTTAATATAATTAGGCTTTGTGTTAATTACCTGAGCAAAGACCGGTGTCATAAAATTTTAGTCACCCCGCAAAATTAGTCACCCCGGGTGACCTATTTTAACGGGAAAACGATCACCCCCTTGGGAAAACGGTCACCCCCTCTGGAAAATGGTCACCCCCTCTGGAAAACTGTCACCGTGTCGTGGGCCTAATGTGGATCTCATCTCAAATAGCAAAACATGAACAGTGGAGCTATAGAACAATCGCTTAATTCTATACAAATGTGCATGTTTAATTTCTGTCTCATATGGTTGCTTAATTTCTTTTAAATCTATACATGTGTACATGTATAATTTGTCTCTCACATCTCATCCGTTGTTTTTCTAGCATTTACACTTATAGGTTGCTTACAATAATTATGGAGGATTCTCATAGTTCTTCAGACTCGATGCAATATTTAAGTCATGTTTGATTTTTTAGTTTGACCAGTTCAAAGTTTTACTGGTGAAGTATGGCAGGAGATAACAATAATCATGGGAGATTTAGCTTCAGCACTATATACAACTATATCAAAGATGGCATATATCCAGATGGTTTTTCCAAGTCGGATAAAGGGTCATTAAGGAAAAGAGCTAAGTTTTTTCACAAAGGAAGCAGATTTGTTTCATAAATGTTCTAAGCAATGTACAGGTAAGCATTAATTATATTATAGTGGCTATGGCTATTACGGCTAGAAGCAGTCATTAGCTGATGAATGTTTATAGTAAGCAAATAATCTGGTACTTTAGGCAGGCTAGTGGTAGATGACACCATTAAAAGGCAGAGAATTGTGGAGTGTGTTCATAATGCCAGTCATCTTGGAATTAACCGTACTCTGGACATGGTTTCTGCTCGATATTACTGGCCAGGTCTGACCACTGATGTTAAAAATTATGTAAGCAATATGTGTCATTGTTTGTTATCTAGCTATGGGCCTAACTAAATTTACTGTTACAGGTGGCATCATGTCACACATGCCAGCGAAATAACCACACACTTAAAAAAGCCTCAGGCTCACTACGCTCAATTCCTGTACCAATCAGGATTTGGGCTCAGGTGGGAATGGATCTTATTGGCCCGTTGCCGAAGACCTCAAGAGGAAACCAGTATATTGTAACCTTAACTGATTATTTCAGCAAGTGGGCTGAGGCTGCATCTCTTCCAGACAAAACTGCAAATGGCATTGCAAGTTTCATATATTCTGTAAGTCTTAAATAGAACAATAACAATGATAACAATTTCAGATGCTGCATGTTGTGACTCCGTAACAGGTGATATGTCGGATGGGCAGTCCAGAAGTTTTGATCACTGACCAAGGGAGAGAATTTGTTAATGCATTATCCAAGGAGTTGTATCAGATAACTAATACTGAACATAGGATTACCAGTGCCTACCATCCACAGGTGAGGTAACTCTGAAATCAAAGGTGTATATCGTATAGGGGCTGCAACCTAAAAGATTACTATTTAACAGCTAAGTGGTATACCCCTAGGTGTATAATATTCGTTACTGTATTAACTGACTACAATAAAAAAATTGTACTTATAAAAATTACGCAATATTTTCAAAAAATTACAAGTGTCAAAGTTCTGAAACTGCCCAAAATCTTACTGACAATAACAAACCATTGATGCTGAGAATATGACAAAAGTAGATAAATAAAGTTAGCAATTATTTGAAGCTATTCGTGTTGCTGTATTTCGGAATCAAATCATTGCAAGCTCTCAATGAATATATCCATATTTTTTTACTTCTTGTGTAGTTGATGAAGTGTCTTCAGATAGTTAGCTGCATCAATTCATCATTGAAATATGTGTGTGAACTTTGTTTTTTTTTTGTTTTTTTTTTGTGTATTTGTTTTTACAAGAACCAATAAAGAAGAATTTTTTAGGAATATTTGTAAACAAAACATAACAAACAAACTAGTCTTTATTTACACTAGCCAGATATTATAGTTACTCCACAGTAATGCCATTAGCGCACGTTGACATTCTCTAAACTATACTACTTCATATGAATGGCAAGTTATCGAACATAGCTAGCTACAATTGAATTGTATGCATTGCTGGACTAGCACAAATGAGTGCATGTTTGAGCATTATTTTGAGCGGCACAATCACTTCCTGAACAAAGTAGCATTGTATCTAGGTAACTAAAATAAAGAGTTTGCTCACCATTTTGTGCATTTCGAGCACATCACTAGTTACTCCACTATGCTTACTCCTGTGTATTATTGCAGAAAAAAAATGGTAGCATAATTTGACAGGGCCTACTGGCCTTACTGCACGATTGAAGCACACAATTACTAATTTTAAAGTATGGCAAATTTCATGCCAATTCTGGTTAATGATTTTCAAATTATGCGGTCTGTTTCTTAGCATGGAAAGTAATTGGTTGTTCCAGTACTTTCCCCAAGACATAAACATGCCATTTGTAGACAAAAAAGAAAATTTCAAACTTCTTTGTTGGTAAGCCCAGGTAAAAGAAAAAATTGGTAGTTATTGCACCCGCGCTAATGTTTCCAATTGAACATACCCGCAGGGGTGACATGTACTGACCTTTGAACTTTTGATATACACACATATATATATATACCACAATCTCAATTGAGACTCGTTAGTGTGGGGCTCTCTTCTCTAACCTATTGTTATGCATTTTGTAAGAATAATAAATAATAATAAAAGGAAAATGAGAATAGTCAGTTAAAATAATTCTTACTCATAAAAAAAATAATAGAATTTTTTTTTTACAACATTGAAGAACATAAAATGTGGCTGTAAAGTAGCTTCATTAAAGCTGCTGGATTTGTATTGGCCAATCTCTTATTGTACTTGAGTAAATGGAAAAAGTTAGTAGTACTGTAGTGAGAATGCTGTCTCAGGCTCCGAGTCAGCAAGTAATCAGAGGATCGTAAATCACTCACACAATGATGTCCTATTTGTTATACCACATGGTATGTATATATCTATGATTTATATAATTGTTGGCACTAATCTTTTTGGTTTGTTTTATAGACGAATGGTCTCACTGAACGCTTCAACCAAACTCTCACAAGGAGCTTGGCTAAGATTACATGTGAAGGACATGATGATTGGGATTTAAAACTTGACACAGTTCTTATGAGTTACAGAGCATCTAGACAAGCATCAACAAAGTTTTCACCATACTTCATGCTTTTTCAGAAAGAGATGCGACTACCTACACACAATGATGTTTGCCCCAAGTCATTAACTGAGCTAGATGACTCTACTGAGGAGGTTGCTCATAGTGAACTAATCAAACAATTGCTAATGGCTCGTGAAGATGCTTTTAAAAAAGCAGAAGAGAACATTCTAGTTGCACAAAAACAGCAGAGGGAAACATATGATCGCAAGCATGAAGCCAAAATTCTTCCAGTAGGATCTCAAGTTTTGCTTGAGAACTCCATGCAGAAGCAGTGCAAAGGTGGTAAATTGGAACCTGTTTGGCTTGGCCCATACCTTATTTCTAGAGATGTGGGGAAGGGTTTGTATGAACTTACCAATAAATCTGGGAAAGTTCTCAAGAAAAAAGCAAATATTTCCAGGCTTAGGGAATATAAAGAGCGGTCACAGAAGGTAGACAACACAACCACCAAGCAGCCTTCTGACACTCACAAAGGACAAAAGAATATAAGCATAAAGAGATTATTTATTTATACATATTGTCAGACTTATTATGATGTTTATATATGTCCTTTATATTGGGTCAATATATCTTGCTCTGAAAATCCACAGCTTGATTGCAGTGTCGACATTGATCTACAGGTATCTAAGGTAGACAACACAACCACCAAGCAGCCTTCTGACACTCACAAAGGACAAAAGAATGTAAGCATAAAGAGATTATTTATTTATACATATTGTCAGACTTATTATGATGTTTATATATGTCCTTTATATTGGGTCAATATATCTTGCTCTGAAAATCCACAGCTTGATCGCAGTGTCGACATCGATCTACAAAAGCAAGACAACACAATGTAACCTTCAAACTCATGACTAAACATGATGTAATTGTGATACTTATGTGGTATGTAAGGTCCAACATCTCAGAATCTAAGCAACACAAATCTCATGACCATGATTCTAAGCTTCAAGATCTCCTGATTCCTCCAGCTAAGAGATCATGCCACAGGTATCATAGAAAAGGAGCAGAAGAGGTAAAGTATACCTAATGTTTTAACTGTTGCATCATTATAACTATGTTATCACAGGAAAGTACCGAGTGGGTATCAAGCTTGGGTTTGACACAGCAAGATAAGAAAGAAATTGAAGGCAAATCAAGCATGTTAAATGACCGCCATATGCATGCAGCTCTCAAACTAGTGCGCATGCAATTTTCACGTGTCGAAGGATGTTATAGTACGTTACTTATCCAATTGAAGTCCTTCCCTTCTATTACTAGTGATTGTAGTTCAGGTACAGTATGTTATCCCTTTGCTTAGGCTAACTAATTAACCAATTTGTCTATTTATAGCTATACAGATTTTCTATGTAGAAGAGTATCAGCACTGGATCACAACTGCCCTGTTAGGCTATGAAGTCTATCTGTTTGACAGTAGTTTCAATGGAAAGTTGGCAGCAAGTGCTGAGCTACAGATAACTCAGCTATATCAACCTCTAATATCTCAACAAGCCTTGCTTGTGGCAATCATACCAGTCCAGCAGCAATCACCAGGTTCGAACAACTGTGGATTGTTCAGCATTGCTGCTGCCTACCACGCAGCAAAAGGAAATAACATTGAAACAATTACCTTTAATGAAAACAAAATGAGGTCCCACCTTATTCGCTGTTTTGAGAAACAGAAACTTACTGCATTCCCTAAAGGAAAACAAACTGGTGCAGTGAGGCGACCAAAATGGCAGTATATTGCAATTCCAGTGTACTGTCCCTGTCAGCGGCCTGACTCATTCGATCAGATGATACAATGTGACAAGTGTAAAACTTGGAATCACTTCCAATGTGCCAAAATAAAAGAGGCCCCCTTGGGTGATTGGTTTTGCACAATGTGTACTTAACTCTTGAGTTGTGAAACATGGATAATTATTTTGAGTGTTTGTTGTCATTGTTTATTTGTTAATTTTGTGTTTTTACTGAATATCATGACATTTCTTGGCAGAAAAAACATTGTAACATATTCAATAAATGAGAATTAATTGAAGCACAAATAATTATTATAAATAATTACATATCTATAGCTAACCCATGTATAGTGCTAGTTAAGGTAGATTCTCACAAGCAATACAGAAAAGAAACCATTACTAGCTATGTGTTTATAAAGATAATGGCAGATATGGCAATTTAGCATCCATATTAATTATCAGTATTTGTGAATTGATGAAGTCAGAAAAATCAATTATTCAGAGGCATCCACACTAATGAAACAACAACAACAACAACAGTTTATTATTCAATGTAATTTGCTACCAAAATTTATTCATTTATTTTTTTATTTGTTCATTGTGACTTCTTCAATGGCAGACAAATGGGGGCAGGGAGAGGCAGAGGGGGCTATCATTCCCCCACTAATATATAAGGAGGAGGGGGGGGGGGTGAAGGTGTGAGGCATAACACAGAAAATTGAATGTTAAGAAATCAATAATGTGCTTTTTTTTTAATTGAGGCTTATGACTCAAATCCCAGCTATGGATCTGCTAATGAGTTTGATTAAACAATCCTTTGATATCAGCAGCATTTGTTGCAGCATGCTATGGTCAGAAATGTCAACCTCATGAAACAATGACCGACATACGCTACAAAGTATGGGCTTCCAAAACTGGACGAAAAAGTGCATGCCTACTACCAAAACTTAAAGCAATACCACCACCGACTAGTCAATCATTTAAGGAAAATACGAAGAGGGCTCACTTTCAGGCATGCATATGGAAAGCTGCTCTAGATGAGGAACCTCCAAAACTCGACCCATTGAAATTTGGATGGGTTAAGGATGACAGTAGTAAGTCACTCAGTGCAATTCCTCTACCGATGTGCATCAGTTCAGCTTCCTTGCTCTCTGTTCTGCAAATGTGGTGGGTCTGATAGGTGCTTTAATCTGATGACAAAACACAATATGGCAAACAATACTGTTGCCGAAGTAAGATGCAACAGTGTCACACCCAGTCAACGCATGAGCTGGAAGAAGTTGTAGGGCAATACTTTGGTGCTTGGCAACTGTAGAACCAATGTTAACTGATGAGCATCCCTGACTAGTTTGTTCCATGACAAGCGTTGATGTCAATTTCTTGTCAGCATAGTAATGAACTAATAGCAGCACAAACACATCTGTGTCGTCACTGATAACTTTGATAGTGCAACATCCAAGGCTTGCCAGATATACTACTTGGTTAGGAATGATAACGTCTGCCTCTTCGTGCATTGTCTTCAGGTCAGGTCTTATGATTTGCAATCCACTACATACCTCTGTAGGTATTGGTGATTTTCCAGTGACTACAAAACTGTTGGGAAGATTTAGCAGTGCTACTGAAGACACAAGTTCATCACAAATCATATCAATGAGCTGTATTTTGTTTTTTGTAACAGTTAGAGCAACGTCTTGAGGAGGCAGAGGAGAGCTGAGACACAGTTGATTCTCTCTAGAAACCTGTGCTTTACGAGAGCATCTAGTTCCACTTTTAATACTGTATTCACAATAGTGGTCAAATATTATGTGTACTCGAGTGCTGCCTTTCAATTTACTTGTGATGTGTTTCACAATATTTGTCACCAGGTCTTGTACGCTCCCCTTACTAGGCCAATGCACGACCCAAAGTATGGCACAGCCATCCATGACAATAACATCTGGTTGTCCTGTAGCACGAGCTGATTGTTCCACCTGAAGTTTGTTCTTTAGCAATGACTTTGACTTGGCAATACGCAGATTTCTAGTTATTTCATCAAACATTGACGTAGGAACTGATGCTAGTTCATAGCTAAGAATGTACTCCACCTTAATGTCTCGAGAGTTCATGAGTGCTAGGGCCCTAGCAAATATCAGTCCAGAGTCAAACTGCTCAGCAGCAACTGTTGTTGTTGTTTTTCTTGTTCTCTTTCATTGTACGAACTTTCTTCTTGAGCCGCTGGCCAGCTAGCTTCATATTCTTTCATCTATGATTTTCCCAGGTCAATAGCGTTATGTACATTTACTTCATCCGTACATATATGCCCAGTGACTATGTTCTAAAGATGACTTGCTGTGTTCAATGGGTCGATGCAAGTTTGCAACTTTTCCCTAATGACTTGCCTGTCATTTTCATCATATTTGACTCGTGATGCTAACTCCTCCTTGTGGGAGGTGATCTCCACTGGTGAGGAATCCTTCAAATCTGCCACATCCTTCATCAATCTGCTGCAGATGTGCAAACTCATTGCCCATTTATGGACAGCTTTCTCATTCAGTGTTATTCCTATAAGACCATGGGTCCATGCCCATATCGCATAAAAGTGGTTTCTATAAACATGTCCATCCAAATACCATTCCATAGTCCCTGTCTGTGGCGTTGGACATGTTCCCCTTTCAGAAATCTCTCTAGGACTTCTCCATGTAGCTTTTACATTGATCGGAGGTACAGTAGACCATATCGGGCATAGTGAACATGCCCTGCAGCAAAAAAGTATGGTATCATTTCATTTACTGCCCACAAATGTAGGGCCCACTCTCCTTCTCGCTCAGCTCTAACAAACATTAGCATCAGGAATACTGGACGAATAAGATTCTCCACCCAGTGTTTTGTGGTTTTACTTCTTGATGCTCTAGCCTTTAGTTGCTGCATAAGTTCATCCATGGTATTGACGTTACACAGAATTTCATGTAGCAGTTGCTCAACCACGATTCTCAGGGCTCTGGTGTTCTGGGGGAAATTTTTACCAGTAAGCATTTTCGTTACACCCCCAAAAGCAGCTTTCATCACCTTTTCCAGCCCACTTCCAGCCATCAGAACCCCCACAGCACCAACATAGCTCATTAGAAAGTGCATTCCTCCTAGTCGAATGATGAAGTTCTCACCAAATAGTTCTGGGTCAGCCCACTTCACATTAAGACCAACACGAAAGAGCTGAAGATCTGCGGTGAAAATAGTTGCTACTTGGCCAGCTTTCTCTGTTAATCTTCTTGCCTCTAGCATAGCAGTTTTCATTGTAGTTGGGTCTGAAGGAGTCATGTCAATCAATGGTGTGTACATAGCTTTGGTATGAGGTTTTACACCTTGTCCCTGCATTCGTGTGAGCTTAGTATTGAAACCACCAAAACTCAGGTGTGGATGGTGTAATGGCAACACTCTTCAAACAAGAATTACTTGCTGCGCCAGCACTCTGAGAGGAAGGACAAATTTCTTTGAAACTTCTTCTGGCATGTCACACTTTTTTGGACCGTGGTAGTAGGAGACAGGTATACCAGGTTTTATAGAATCCTTGAGATTTTCCTTCTTGAGTCGTTTGATTTTAGAGTCTTCCTGACTATCTTCAGTGTTTGGACATACCTGTGTCAGTCATCAGCAAAGCCAAAGCATGGGTTGACTTTAATCCATTTGGTGAGGTGATGTTGGCATCAAAATTATCTGCAATGGCTTGCACCATACCAATACTAGACGATTGGATACCAGTCAGTCGTGTTTCACTTGATGCTGCCGCTGCAGCTGATGCTTTAAATCTCAATACTTCATCATACGAGCAACAAATACCAAGATCATGAAATTGCTGTATAAGACTTTTCTTACCAAGGGTAATACCAAGTCCAACTTGAAATGGAGTTGGCTGATTTGTGACTGCACTTGTAATGATATTTCCTATAGTGATTGACGGCAGTTTGAATCTGGAATCATCTGACAGACTTTCTAACAGGGACATAAGTGTTGCACTAACAAATTAATCCCAGTCTGTTTGTCTACCCGAATGGTATACTCATCTTTATTATGCACAAGATGTTTACAGTCCTTAAGAATTGCTTTACTGATACTCTGAATCATTCCATCATCATCATTGTCGTCCAAAACTTTGAACACACTTGGGTCTGTATCACGAAACACCAACAGACTGGAAAGTCCTGGAGCAGAGAAAACAATCAAGTGGTCAGTAAAGTGTTTCTGCAGATTTGCAAGGATAGCTTTGCGGCATCCTTTACCACCATGCAATAAATAGCTTTCATGGACATCACTGAGTCTTCCACAAGCTTATCAAATGCCGAATCAGTGCTTGTGGAAGCATGGCTATAAACTTGCTTAGTTGTCATGATAACGTGCTTCTGCTGCATGTAGATCACTGACTGCACCTTGCAATCTTACTTCAACCTGGTTTTCCCATGCATCTTTCCGTCTATTGCAGACTTCAAGTATTGAGTCTTTGAAGGATAATCCAGTACCATGGCCTACTGTTTTACAAAGATAGGCAGGCCTCCACCTGGATGGGTTGCGTGGGTCAGATTTAAGATTGCATGTTTCTCCACAGAATATACAGTGCAATATAAAATCAAACGAAGATAAATCTGAACGACATAATCGTTTTCGTGGTGGCTCACCTTTCAGCCCCACTCTACCCACCTGACATTGTATGTGGGTTTTTGAAGTGTATGAGGAAACACAGCTTTTATGGCACACGATGGTATATAAGTTGAATCTTCATCCAGGTGGGATTGAAGACTTTCATATAGATTGTCACCACGCTGATGACTGGCAGCAATAATGCTCCTGATCCTCGGTGCTCCAGATGTAATCAACTTTTCTGACTGCTTACCACACTTAAAAAAACAATTCGACATCATCTTCAGCTACTTCTACTTCTGGATAGAATAATAGGATATTATAATGCTATTTGGTCAAAGTAAAAGCATGCATCCAAAGACTAAGAAAATGTATTTATTCTTAAATCATACCTGCCTCCTGCTAGCTTGTGTATAGACTAATGAACTTGTTCAAGTTTGTTTCGAAGACAAGATGACAACAAACTACTGTCAAAATATCTTGTTCAAATGTAGTTTAGCTAAATCATGAAATCTTAATTTTTAGCTAGTAGCTAGATATATTCAAGCTTTTCAGACATGACTCATCACAGCCATCAATAGTGATATATTTCATCTGCTTAAACCACTAGCTAGAACAAAACAAAACAATAACAAAACCATGCTATTATGCTAAAAAAAAAAAGTAAACAAAACGTAATAAAGTTAATGAGTGCCAGCAACACATCCCAAGATGGTCATTTCTCTGCTGCACCACCTTAAAGCCTCTGTAGAAGATAGTGGGTGAAACTATCCTCCTTGACTCATGGGACAAGTAACTTTCCAGAGCTCTCAGGAAAAAGAGGGAGCTTGTAGCTATACTGTGGTATTTAAGCTTGGCTAAGTAATGTGAGCTAGCAAAATATAAATTGTTTTAGCCAAAATTTTGTCGATGCAAGGAAGGGGAAAAGAATAACTAAGAATAAATTAGTTAACCTAGGCACACTGGCACATACCCTCAAATGTGGACATGGAGAAGCTGTAGCTCTGTTATACTGGACAGCCCTCCCTCAATGGCATTGTCATGTGACTGTGTTAAGCTACTACAAGAAATAGAATTGTTGTAGCTAGCTAAAACAGGGAGTAATTCCCTTTGACACCGCAATAACTTTGAAAATATATGTACTTATACATTATTAATCCACTCTGACATACCTTCAGATAGGACATAATTATATAATTCACTATGCATCAGTTATAGAGACATCTATTCACAGATACATAGTTCTATGTGGAAAACTAGCTATATGAACAGCCTTACAAAAATTAGTGTATGATGTAAAATGTTGGCCAAAAGTTGTTGTTGTTGTTGTTGTTGTTGTTTTTTGTTGTTGTTTTTTTTGGGGGGGGGGGAGACAAGGCTCCCCCAGATATTACACCCCCCTCCCCTTAGCTTACTTTCGCTATATACTTCCTCAGGAATGTAATTTGACTAGCTAGCTACTTATTATTATTATTATTATTATTTTGATTATTATTATTAGCTTTACAACCATATGATAATACAGGTATTGAAGTGTGATGAATAAGTTTTTGAGGTTGAGGGTCAAACTCTAAGCTCTAGAACTGCCAGAAAAATGATACAAAAATAAAACAAAACAAAAGTAAACAAGAGCAAAAATTAATTCAAGAGTTAGGTGGTAGAGTAATGTTGGTATTGGAGGTATGACAGTTTGAGAAGGGTAGAGAGAGCTGAAATTGTTGAATTTAATGAGGAATGTATTCCAGAACTGTTGTTGAAGAGTCTTTTTGATGGTACTGAAAGGACTAGAAAGATCAATTGGAGAATAATCATTCCAGAGCAAGACTACACGATTAAAATATTGGTGATGAGTACTCGAGGAGCAATGGAACTTACATTCTAGCTTGTGGGAGGAAGATGATTGTGTGGAACCAGAAGAAAAAGAGTTGAAATAAAAAATATTGAAAGAATCAGGAGGGTCTTTGAGACATTTCAATACAAACAACTAGTCCAACAGTTCTAAGTGGTACAGGAGTGGCAGAAGGTTGAGGGTAAATAGAGCCTGGACTAATAGTCTTAAATAAAGTTGTTCTAAATGTATTTTGAAGCTCTACGTTGAACTGTCTCCAATAAAAATATGTATTTGATAAGGTATGGACGCCAAAGTTGTGAGCAGTATGTTAGCTGAGACTTTACTAAGAAGAGATAAAGTGACTTTTTCAAGTGGGATGGTGCTGAGATAGAGACAGTGCATCTCACTAGATAAAGAAAACGATAGGCTTTTCCACATATCTCTCTAATGTGGAGGGACCATGACAAGTTTCTAGTTACAGTTATCCCTAAATCTCTCTGCTTCTCCAATAAAAATATGTCTTTGATAAGGTATGGATGCCAAAGTTATGAGCAGTATGTTAGCAACAACAGAATATAGAGAAGAAGCACAATTTTTTAGTATGTGTCCACTAATTCCATCACATCCTGGTGATTTGAAGCAGTCTAGATGGCTTAGTAGGTAATAAATCTAGTCAGAAGTAAAATCTGTATTGTTGTGGAGGCTCTGGCAGAGTCTATGTGCTCTGGCAGAGTCTATGTGCTCTGGCTGCCTTGGAATTCACTCTACACGCTCCAAACTTCGCCTATTTTGGGGGTTACCAATTTCACGAGGGGATGACTGTTCTCCTGTTTAAATCGGTCACCCTGGGGTGACCAATTTACCGGAAAATGGTAGTGGGGGTGAGCAATATTTTAAATTTATCCGTGATATTACTCACCGGGGGTGACTAAATTTGGGGGTGACTAATTTTATATGACACCAGTATAGACGAGAGTAATCCAAAATGAAAGCATAGCCATATTATTTAGCTACCCGGTGAGATCAAGCACCTACCAATCAGAGAGTTTTAGCGTCTACTGAAAGCTTATTAATAGATAACTGGGGGCGTGGCCACGAAATTTGAGCTAATGATGCGGCAATAATCACTATTGATCGATGTTGTCCCCTTTGGTAAATTAAAATTTTTTTAATTTCTCTGGGTTCTGGATAAGACTGTTCCGTCATTTTCTGGGTGCTGAGCTACATAAATTATTCTGGTCTGTGCTGGTTCGCTGCGATTTGGCGCTTAACGTAATGAGCGCTGCGTTAATGATTGGCGAAGGACTAAAATTATGTTTTTAGTATCGCGTACCTTCAATTCATACGTATTTCTGAACGGTGTCTAAGTGATATACACTAGATATTTCAGAATGAGTAGTCACGTAGTTGTTCTTCAGCCACCCTCAGAGCCACAGCGTGTATTGTTACTAAAATTTGCGAATTTTCGCACTGCTAAAACTTTCCTTGTAAATGTTTTCTTGGTAGAATGGAGGCTCATTGTAAGTAGTTGTTATGCTGCCATAGAGCCAAGCTCTTCAACACTCAATAAATTCTGTGAGACTCAAGAAAGTAGTGTTATTTTAAGATCTCACTAAGAATATGGTATTATCTCAATAAATTTTCATTTCTACCCAATGTAGCTACAAATACTACCAACAGATTGCATGCTACCTGGGGGTGTCCATATTATGCTGGCACCATTTTAGGCAGATTAAAGCATAGGGTATAATTAAACACGGTTGGTCCATTTTTCTAGTCAAATTATCTATATTTTTTAGAAATAGCTACTTTTTAAACAAATCAATTTAATTCGATGAAAGGCTATGTTGAGGCAGCAGTTGTGCTGCAAGTATAACATTCAAATTGTGTGTGAAAGTAACACAAAAATTTCATTGTACTATTACTATGGCTCACATAATGCTATTGTACATGCACCATGAATTGGCATAGTAGAGAGAAATTGAGGCAAAATTGAATGAAAGTATCTCCAACTCAAGTATACCCAAGTAAAGAATTTGAAAAGTCAAAAATTGTCATAATGGACCTTGATAGATTGAAGATAGTATTTAATAGGAGGAATAAAACTTAGTCGCACATGCCAAACTAGATAATTGTCTTGCTGAAGTCTACAGTGAGGATTGTTAAATTTTGTTATATTACTCATTTCTTCTTTTTTCTTCTTTCTTTTACTTTCTTCCTTTTTTTTTATTACAGGTGAGCTAGTTTATTGTTGTTGTAATACTACCCTTTACCAGCATATTTGATAGAAATAGAAAGTTTGCAGATTTTCTTCTTGCCAATAACACTACAATTATTGGTGAGATGATTTTTCAGCAAAATCTGGTAAAGTAGGCTTTGCTTGCATTTTATACACAGATTTAAAATATTAATGAAGTACATCTTAGTGATGTAATATAGTATTTTAGTATTTTGTAGAGTATCAGGGTTCATGCCCAATCTTGTTAGAAAACAGAAAGAAGCATTGCACCATTTTATCAGATGTGTCTCAATCAATATGATAAACAGACAGACAATGTGAACAATTGGGAATGTTAATTTGTTGTCAAGGCTATGACCAAACTTTGATTACTAAATACTATAAAGACTTCAATCAATCAACTTCAACTGATAGAGCACCATGCAGCAATACCCCGGGAAGTAGCAGTGTGGTGACCCTAAGCTTGGCTCGCCACATCTGGAGCACTCGCCAGAACTTCCCATTGGGTTCTTAGACAGGTAAATGGAACTAAGGTGAGATAAAATGGAAAAGTATTATAGGGATAGTTCAAATGAGAACAAGATCACAGGTGAAGGGAAATCAAAATGACTGATCACAGCCACTTCAGAATAATTTCCAATTGACAAATTAAATATCTCATTTTGCATTTTCCCTTAACACTGTGACAGTGAGAATGTTTATTATGCAGTGATACACCACATACAGTCACAACCAAAACTACAAACATTATAAGCAAAATGTTGTGAGATAATATATCCACACTTTATATGAACCTATTATATGAAGGTTTAGTGCATGTTAGTTCAGTTTCATGGCCTAAATTCCTTGAAATGCTCACACTCATTGATAACAATAAGTTCTAAAAGTAACATAAAACATTTCATAAACCCTGGCTGAATTGTTACAGCATCAAGCAATACTTCATTTGCACCATTAAAGCACCACTGGTGGGAATCCTTAGCAATTCAAAGTTAAGCTGCTGCTCTACATTTTATTGACAGGTGAGTATGGTACATGTGTACAGCTTCAAGTATTACTGAGGTATAGCTATTTAAGACTTGAGGCAAGTTGTGCATTCTCTTTTTTTAAATGTGGAATTAGGTTGCTTCTTTTTTAAACTGAACTTCAGCTATTCGTATGACAAAAATTATAAACTAAGAAATTTTAAGGATGTGATCACAGCATGAATTAAGGGTGTCATCCAGTAGATTTGCATTTTCTGTGATATAAAAAATTCTGGCACTTTAATGACATTCACATACGTGTATGTGTTTGTTGTTGTTGTTGTTGTTGTTGTTGTATTAGTATTCATATTCTCTTGTCAAGTACATTACAAGTCGTGAGGAGAATGTGGGTGGGACCAAGTCTACATTCTGGTGTTCAAAGACCTTTCAGTTCCTGGAAGAACATTCTGCCATCATCCAGCAACCTGTGAAGGAGGAGGAGGAGGAAGAGGAGGAGGAGGAGGAGGGAAAGAGAGAGGAGGACAGTCAGGTGCTGGAGGAGTGTGGGGGAGACTCGCCTGATGAACTGGACCAGTCTTCAGGGGAAGAGGATGAGGAAGTGGAGGAATATGAGGAGGACGAAGAAGAAAAGGGGGGGATGCAGGAAAAATAATTGGAGGAGGAGCTGCACCAGGTCATCCTACATAACAAAATTAAAGTGAGTCTGATATTGGGTTAAGGTTGACACGATTGCCAGAGTAGGTGTGATCAATGGATGGATATAGTATGACAGATGAGTGGAATGAGATAGGGTTTGTGTAGATATAGTTGCTAATGAGTGACTAAATATGTGGCCAGCTGTAAAGGTGTAGTTTATTTGTTTGGTTGTGACAGTTGAAGGTACATAGTTGGGAGTTTGTCAGGAAGGTGTGGCTAGCTATAAAGAAGTTGCTAAATGTGAAAGTGTCATTTTAGAAAGTGTGGCTGATTCTGAAAGATTGTAATTACGGCTGACTTGTGTGAGTTGATGGCAAACTATTGTTTTAGTTGGAAAAGAAGAATTGTCGTGGAGAGACAAAGTTTCTTGTGGCAGTAATCAATAATGATGTGGGTGTGGTCAAGAAACTCATAAAAAAGGTAAGAAAATATTAGAAAGAGGGTAGGAGAATTGGTACAACAATGGTATAAGTTTTTGTGTTATAGTGCTTTCCAAAGTTTATTCCATAATTGTGACTTTGGAGATTATGATGATGATGAACATGATGTTACCTTATCTTATCTATGTTATCTATGTGTAGTTTCAGCAAGGAGATGATTAGTTGTAACATTAGCTATATATACAGTATATATATATATTATATATATATATATATATATACATGTATACTAGCAAGTACCCCTCCACACAGTGGCACCTGATGTACTAACTTGTGCAAATTAGGAGAAGTTAGGAGTGCAGAGGTTGTTTTATCCATAGTTTCCTTTTCCTGCTCTCTTTTTTCCTCAGCCATTCTGACCCCTTTTTTTCTTATGCCTCTTTTTAACTCATGGATTCCCTTCTCCTCTCTTTGTCTACCTCTCCTGCTCCCCATTATCTCTGTCTTTTCTGTGTATTTTCTTTCACTTCATTGTACTAGCTAGTTCAGTCAGCTTTTTCTCATCTGCTTCTATTTTTATTGACCCTTGCTCCTGCTTCTCTGCCTCTCTGTATACCCGTTATGGTTAGCAACTGTAGGAGAAACACATTCCCAACTCAGTTCAGTGACCCAGTGTTCAATATTACAGTGATTTAGCTTGGAATATATTAATAAAAATTGCATTTGTACATGTGTGAACAACTCAATCACTACTTTCAATACAAAAATAACTCAGTATTGTTAATAACATGATGTGAAGAAAATAAAATAATTCAGCGTTTCTCTTAAAACAGCAACAACATAAATTAATATGAATTGTGATAAATACAAGTATAAATAATATGTGATAATATAACTGAAGATTTTCTTATTAACTAAAAACAAATAGCATAGTGTGTTATATGTATAGTGGTGTAGTAGTTACATTTTCTCTCTCAATATTTCACTATTCTTCCGTTCTGATAGTCACACACATAAATGTGGCCATCTCTGTCACAAGTTGCTCCATAACCTTGATATATATCTTGTAGTGTAGCCACTCGAGAATAATTGGAAGTGTTAAATATCAGTACCTTCGAGTAGTAGGAATCATCTGGATCATAGGAATCTGGATCATATCGTTGTTGTTGGTTTTCAGTAACCACTGAGAATCCATCTGCAGTAACTGCAATTCCTGTAGGATAGGTAAACTGACCACTACCATACTGATGTAGATACTGACCTTCACGGTTGTATACAGTTATTACACTGCTATTGCAATTTGATACATGTATAATTCCAGTAGTATCCATAGCAACACCCCATGGACCATTCATGTTGTCTTGTAAGTGGCGTATGAATGTCCCGTCAGTTTTGAAAACAGACACACGATTATTAGAATTCTCGGCCACATATAATTCTCCATCTGAACTTATACAGAGTCCATATGGACACTGAAGCTGACCATTACCAGTTCCTGTGGATCCAATAGTAGCCACATACTTTCCCTCTGTAGTTAGTTTATATATGCAGTTATTGCCATTATGACTTATATACAGGAAATTGTCTTGAGTTGCTATACCATATGATTGGCCTACTATCTTTATCTGCCACAATGATGTGGGGGCCATGAGAAACTATAAACAGTTTATTTCCACTCACAGTGGCATCATAGGGATAGTAGGTTGTATTGATTTAATTAATAAACCTCAAGTTGTTATAGTTCCTTTTTGTTCTAACATAAACTATAAATGGACTCGACTGAATGCTCTCATTTCCTATCTTTATATCGAGACTGTGTTCTCCAGTATTCTGAGGAGTGACAGTAACAGAGTACGTTCCATCGTCATTGTCTTCAGCTGTAAATGTAGCGGTCTTCCCTCCAGAGACTAATGGTGTTAGATATGCCACAACATTCTCTCCTCCATTCGTGTATGGCTTCCCTTCTATATCTTTAGAGCAGACATTCAAGACTTTCTTCTTTCCTTGAATCATTACAGAGGAATACAATGAAACTGTACCATTTCTAGCACAAGAACCTCCTGTAACTTCTCCAAAGCTTTCAATGTTTGCCTTAATAGTAGTAGTAGTAAAAGATGTAGTAATGGAGTCAGTTTTGCAGAGCTTCAAAGGAAAAGAGTCAAACTGAGTTTTTATTTCAGTCAAACCAGTTTCCATGGCAGCTTGAGCAGAGAGTAACTCAACTGAACTATACATGATTAGAGCTTCCGAAATTTGTTTGCTTATTTGTTGAATGTTGACTTGTAAACGAGTCATGGATTCCTGTTGAATCTTTAAAGCAGTTTCCTTCTGGAAATTCACTTCTTTGTTTTTTGCTAGTAAAGTTTTCTCTCGAGTTTCAATGGCTTTACGAAGTTTTTTGAATTCAGATTTGATGAGTTCATCAACGGAAGCTTTCTTTTTCTGTACCCGAGCAATCATTTTGTCTGCTTCAGAGGCAGAAGTCTTGAGCTGATCAGCAGCTGATGTAGCTTGCGACAGTAGAGATTTGAGTTGTTGTCTTCCCTTCTCTGCCACTTGCTCTACTCTGTCATACTTGTGGTTGTTATGCTTGAGAATAATACAATCTCTGCAAACTAACTGTTTGCATGTCTCACAGTAAAACTTGAGTACCTCGTCACTGTGTAGCTGGCAACTGGCAGTCTTGTGAGGAATGCTGTCTAGCAAGGTCTTTGTATTCACTCTCTCCTTTCCGAGCTCCACAAGTTTGTGCGAGTGTTTGTCTCTGTGTCGAGTGTGGTCTTGTGTACACTTGCTACACAGAAACTTGCAGCAGTTACAGCAGAATGTAGTAGCATTACTTTCATCGCTATCCAAGCAACGATCACAGGCAATGTCAGAGCTAGTATCAATCTTGAGTGCATATTCAGCTACTTCCACCTCATATTGTTTGCGAAGATCTTTAGGCAATGCAGACAAGCCACCTTCAGGAAATTTGAAGGCTTTCTTACAGGTAGGGCAACTCTTTGTTTTTCTTGTCAAGCATTTGAAGCAGAAGGAGTGTAAGCAAGGAAGGATCCGAGGATCAGTGAAGAACTTAGAGCACAGCTTGCAAGTAGCTTGAGAAGAAATGGACTGGGACTTTGGATTAGAAGATGAACAAGGTTGCTTAGATCTCTTAGCAAATGCTGGATTCATCTTGATGGACTCTAACAAAAAAAAATTATATACAAAGCAATTCATTCAGGTTGCTACTCTACTTATTGTTTTGGTTAGAAAAAGTATCTGATTAGGAATATCTTAAACTTACCAAGTTTCAATCAATAGTCGTGCAATTTCTTTAATGTCGGTCTGTAAGTAACTCAACTTTGAAACTGTCTTTTAAGAGTGTGCTCTAATAAGCTATAGCTCTACTGGTGATGGTGGTACACACCCAAGGTGGGCCTGTGGTTATTGTGGTTTTGGTTAGAGTGTGTGTGCAGGTGTTGCCACAGGAAACCTCTTGGAATTCATCTGCTCCCAAGAGCCAGGCGAGGACCAGAGTGTTCATGTGAAATATAATTATCCTATTGCTCTCCCAATAATCCCAACATTAACATTAACTTCTTTGGTAATTGGCCTTCTTTGGTAATTGGCTGATTTTATGATGTGCTCCGAAATATTGTGAGTAGACACGTTGAAGTTAGTAGCAAAGAAGAATTATACCCTACAGATGTTACAAGGCAAGACCATAATATATTTTGATGTGCAAATGGTGATATCTGGCTCTTTTTGTTCCTTGCACATTTAAATACCAGCAACTTTAATACCTAGTTTTAAAATGTGCATGGAAAAAATTGCTCAAATAAAAGCATTAAGTTTTTTTTTTAAACCATGCATTTGTGAACATGAGGGACAACTGTGGGTAGATAATCATCACAAGTTCTGCAACTACAGTGACAACTGGTCAAGATTGGAGCATGGGTAGATGATCCTGTTGACACCAACTCCATAGTGTGCAGAATATTAGTTCCCTCCCCCAAGACACCAGATTTAGAATGGGAGTAATGAGAAATTTAATGAAAGTAGGCAGGGGCGGATCCAGGGGGGGGGGCCCAGGGGGCCCTGGCCCCCCCCACCCCCCCCCCCCTCCCTTACACACACACCACACACACCGACATGTGATACACACAAACATGTAATACAGCCAGCATTTAATACTTCTTTCTGTGGTTAGTGTACTTCGTTTACACCATGACCACTTACCCATGCTTGTGCTGGCATTCTACTAACATTGCCTTATGATAACAAGATTGCCAGTTTGTAATGTGAAAATGTCAAAGAGAGTTCAGTCTAAAGATCCAATTCAGAGCTCGACCTGTGGCAGCACAAATGGAAAGCTGACTCTGAATTAGCTGTAAGCCTTTGTACTCCAGAGAAAAGCCTAGTACATGCAGATTGTGATTTCTTTCCCAATATTCACACTCTTTTATGTATAATGGGCACATTGCCAGTTACAAGCTGTGAATGTGAACGTTCCATCAGCATGCTCAAATTGATCAAGACTTCACTGAGTAGTATGGGACAAGACCGTCTTAATGGATTGGCAATGCTATATTACCACCGTGACATTGAAATTACTTCAGAGGAAGTGGTGGATGAATTCTCCCGTCGCCATCCAAGACGGATGGTATTATGACTATATCACTTGCTTCAATAAATTCTTGACTAATTCCTTATTGTTGTTAGTGAGTGTAATTTTTTTCGTGTATGTAACAAATTGAAATATTCAGAAAGAAACAAAAAATAATAATTAGTGGGTGTGATAAAATGGGTGTGGTCAAGTTTCCACCCAACTTTCGGCCCCCCCTCCTCTATAATGCTGCATCCGCCCCTGGTAGGGGAGGGGTGGGGGCAGAGGGCATGGGGTCAAGAGCTGTCAAAATGATTGTCACACTAACTTAAATGGGTAACCAACCACATATCATCTGCATATGGTACTGGATGTCATGCTTTACTGATGCATTGAATATGTACAACTGTAGTATTGTTCGTTCTTGAACGACTGCAATTTGTAGATTTTATGGTCCATTCCATAAACATTGTGAGTACATACTGTACAGTAGGGAAACATGAATACTCAAATATCAAAGTTAGTAGCAAAGAAGAATTGTACTTCACAAAGGTTACAAGGCAATAGCAATAATGAATATTGCTGGCATGTCTCTGATGTAAGAAAGTTGAAATATTAATTAGATTGCTGTACGTCAGGGGTAAGTATAAGGATGGGTGGCATGTGAAAGGAAAAGTGGCAGGGAGAAGAGTGAAGTCAACACCGGTAATGTGACTAAAAATATGAGAAAAGCTTTCTAGCTAACCACAATAAATTTAATAAAATAAAATAAAATGATATGATAGCCTAGCCCATTCCTAAATGCATGACATTATTACATACTTGTGTAGATGAATTGTTTCTCAAATGTGACATTGTAAAGTATATATTTGGATTATGAATTGTTGACACCTAGAATACTGACAGCTTTGCAGAACCAGTGGGAGAGACTAGAAGTCCAAGTAAGCTGAATTAAAAAATACTGATACATAACACGTCAAGATCTAGGATGTTGGGTCATGTAGGAACTACACCACAACGGCCACTACAACCATGGCCGTACAGGATTTTCTAGCAAAGGAGGTGGCCAACAAGTCTATAATGACTACACTGAATTTGTGGTCATTCTTGCAGGTGGCCTTTCCTTCATTACTGGAGAATTAATGGTGTTGTGTTTTGTTACATGTATTAGGCAAAACTGAGTTTTATTCTGCACTTTGATGGAACAATTTGCATTACAAATATAGCAATGTCAAATAGACTATAGGTAATTGTAACAACTATTGTAATCATTGAATAATGCCTTGAAAGTTAGACATTATTAAATACAGAAAACAAATCTTATGGTTTTGCAACACCTCTGCTAATTTTCCATTGTTATTCCATACTAGATATCACCGAGAAAATTGAAAAAGTTCGGGTTGCTATAACTACAGGGGTAATGTGCGGTATTGTGAAGATATCTAGGGTGGAATATAGGTTATGAAGATATATATGGAATATATATATATATATATATATATATATATATATATATATATATAATATATAGGATATATAATAAGTACCTAAGTATGCCACTTGTTATAACTACCTGAGTAAAGACTGAGAATGAAAGCATAGCCATAGACATAGCTACCCAGTAAGATCAAGCTCCTACCAAACTGTGAGTTTTAGCGTCTACAGAAAGCTCATTAATACTTAACTGGGGGCGTGGCCACGGCTTTCGAGAGAATGATGCGGCATTAATCACTATTGATCGAGGTTGGTTGTCTCCTTTGGTAAATCAAAAATTGTTAAATTTCTCTGGGTTCCGGATAAGACTGTTCCCGTTGTATTCTGGGTGCTGAGCTACGTAAATTATTCTGGTCTGTATTGTGTCGCTGCGATTTTACACTTGACGTAATGAGCGCTGCATGAGTTAGCTAATGCTTGGCGCGTGACTAAAATTATGTTTTCAGCATCGCGTAGCTACCATCCAATTCTCGAATTGGTTCTTATAAATTTTCATGGTATTCATACGTATTTCAGAACGGTATCTAAGTGATATACACTAGATATTTCAGAATGAGTAGTCACATAGCCGTTCTTCAGCCACCCTCAGAGCAACATTAACTAGTCTCGCGTAGCCAGACCCTTTACCAACCGTTAACCGCTACGCGGGATACAATACAACGACTTGTTCAGCAGCACCCCAAAAAGGGTGCTCAATTATCACATTCCAGCAAGCTTGCGGTATACCGTGTGACGTCAACATCACATCTGGGAGGGTGAAAACGTTGCCATAGGAAACCTGCTACCCGGATGTGGTCGTGACGTCATTTGTTACCACAAGCGTTGGAATGTGATAATTGGAGCACCCTTTTTGGGGTGGTTGGTGCTGAACAAGTCGTTGTATCGTAAGTTCCCAGACCCTTTCCTTCCCCGCGTAGCGGTTAACGGTTGGTAAAGGGCCTCACTACGCGAGACTAGGTCATGGGACACCCGGTTCAGGAATATTTTGCGATTGAACGTATCGAAGATTCCAGGAAACCTTGGATGGGAAGTATCGGGTGAAACTGGAATCTTTCCTGGCTCATGCGCGTACACGGGTCGTCACCCCCCTTAAAGCCACACCTCTCTCCGACCTAGTCCTTTCTACCCACGCAGTGAGCTCCATTTTGCTCACTGGGAACAGAGCGTGGGTTTTGAGCTGTTATAGCTGCGGTCGCGCTTCAGACGTCGCTGGAAAGGTTAGGGAAAGCGTTTAGTGTTGCTCAGACTTCCCATTTAAATACTCTATTCGGAGTTGGTGTTTCAGTGAAGCATAGGCATGTCAGCATAGCTATGTTGGAAGAAGCTGCTGATGATACTGGCTTAACTGTGCAACAAGTAGTAGTAAGTTATGAAGATATGGCTTAGTATAGAATGGCTATTTTATTTATTTGGTTTAGAATTGTGTGAAGGAGAAATAGTAGAAGATAAAGCATACCAGAAACACTGAATTAGTGAAGACTTTTCAAGATACCTTTGACGTCTTGGCAGAATTTTCAACAGGAATAGAGGAATAGGCAAAATCAGATGGTTAGATGAATTGATATTTAATAGTATAATCTAAGGTTTTTTTGAATGATTCAGTCATTCTCAGCTTAAAGATTAGAAAATGTTCTCGTTCAAATAGCCAATATTATATTAATTGAAACTTAACCCAGTTAGATATTGGCTGTTAGAAAGCGAAAATTAGCTCTTGTTTATTTATTTATTTTTTACTCATTAATATGAAACATTCAACCCCCTATTTTTGCCCACGCCACTAATTACATAAGTTGGTAAATTGTCTTAATAAAATAAAGAAATGGATCTGCCGAGCAGTGAGTGGTGGGTCCAAGCTAATTGGAGCAGACCTAAATGCCTGAACTTCTTGTTTTATTGGCGAGCGATTGAAGTGAGCGAGACACTTACAGGAGTAACGCAATTGAAAATCGGGGATGTTTGTTTGTTTAGGTTTGGATGTATGTATGTCATTTAGTACTTTGACCCTCTCGTATTTTTGTGTTAACTCGGCGTTTGACCCCGTCCCAAACTTCACTAAACAGATTCCTCTGGTTTATTGATCATTACTCTTATCATCCTAAATTTGAATTGTTTACTGCTTTGAATTATTTTGCGGGTACAGTTAGAACTCAAAAACTTTCGGGAGTTCCATTTCTATTGGAGTTAGTGGCGGTGTATACTCCAGCAACATATCTAGTACACATAGTATGGTATATACCTGGTGTAAGGTAATGCACAGTACTCCAGTAATACAGTCTTACAAAATATACACACTGGTGACGTAAGTAAGATAAAAGTCACTGGAATATACTATGTGTATAACAAATGTGTATGACTTTTACATACACTGGTGTAATATATCCATTGCATGGTGTTGCTCGTTACAGAGTTCACTGTTAAATAATATTCAACTGTAAATGCATTTACGGAATATTTTGGTGTGTAATAATATACCCGGTATAGTTAACCTGGTACAGTTATAATAAATATTGTATACTAAGTGGCCAAAAACAGTATTTGTAACATCAGGAACTATGTGCAAGCAATCGTCCCATACACCATTTGAGGACTACCATGCAGCAGTTATAAGCAGCACCAAGTGAGCATGTGAAACCTCTGATAGTGAACTCTCTAAGTAAATTACCTCTGTATAGTGAACTTCCCCTACCCGCATTCCAATAGAAAATGTATGGCCCATCTCCCCCTCCTTAGGTCCCAAATTGTTCTCAGTTTAGAGGTTTTACGTACTGTATCAATTTTTGCGCATGTCAGGGAACTCTTAGGATTTCATCTAACCCCAACATTAGTTTGGGTATTCACCTCCTAAAATACACTCATAAACTGTGCCATGCTGAGACCATGCATCACAGATCTTTGCCCCCCCCTCCCACTAATTATTGGCTTTTATGGATATAATGTTTGTGTCATTTCTACAACATCATTCAATGAGCCAAAATATAGATGACAATAATTATTTTACATTACAACATGGCCATTGTTTGTTTACAAAAATATGTTGGTATTAGTCCTTCATGAAGAACCCAAAATCAGATATCCAGAATTTCCACTCATCAGAACACACATCCTGTAGTGATCCCACTCGTAACTGGTTGCCGATGTACTGGAGTGATCCCAGATGCTGCCACTGTCGTGGAGTGATCCCAGATGCTGCCACTGTCCTGGAGTGATCCCAGATGCTGCCACTGTCCTGGAGTGATCCCAGATGCTGCCACTGTCCTGGAGTGATCCCAGATGCTGTCACTGTCCTGGAGTGATCCCAGATGCTG
>WLWD01003310.1_pt1 | contig 102073 bp, 46 predicted proteins | sample 6712731 | NCBI WGS metagenome assembly WLWD01 (sample SAMN12718690, study PRJNA576275) | sponge metagenome | isolation source: marine sponge | host: Mycale hentscheli | place: New Zealand: South Island, Marlborough, Capsize Point | collected 2014-11-01 | reverse complement strand
CCGCATATGGTCTCGCAGAGGTCGTCCAGGTTGTTCTTGATTTTGTGGTCGATGTAATAGCGCTTGTCCACTTCCAGTTCTGGGTCCTGGAGATAGTCCGACACCAGAGTCATCCTCAGTCCCAGGTTGGCCTTGCGTTGGGAGCTCGAGCTCTTCTTCCTTTTGGTGATGAGGTATTCGAACCTGGAGTAAGGCTGGATCCTCTGCCCTTTCTTGTCCATCATGTCTCTCCTCTTGAGGATGGTTCCCCTGTGGTACAGCGCGGGAGTGGAGCCCGAGGGGTCGTCCGAGTCGCCACCTTTCTCCTGGAGATACTTGGTGGCGCAGGTGGGATCGTAAAAGTAGGCACAGTATTTTTTCTTCTTGATGGCCAGCATGGTCATGGCTTTCTCGAACTCGACGGTGATGTTGGATACCAGCTGGGGTCCGTCTGGAGATGCTTCGCCGTTGATCCACTTCTTGATGGTGTTTCCCAGAGCCACGCAAAATGCCTGGTCCCACGCGTGCTTCTTGGACACCACCACTATGGTTGAGTCTGTGTCGCCGTATATCTCTCTGCCTCCGTACCGATCCACGATCATGTCTCGCATGGAGTGGATCAGCTTTCTTCCTTTGGCGGTGACGGCTTGGGCTGCGTCGGAATGGAAGAGCAGGCCTTTGGAAAAGCCCATGGACCCGTACAGCGAATTGGACGTGAGCTTGAGAGCCAGCTGCTTGCTGTTGAGGATCCCGCGAGCGTATGCGTCGTTTTTGGGCAGATTTTTCATTTCCCGCTTGACTTGTTTCCTAAGCTCTGTCAGAGTCCTGCACAGGGAGGGTTTTATTCATTCTGGACTCTTGAGAAATTTCACCACTTTTGCGTTTTCTCCAACTTGGCCTTCGCCGTCGTCGTCGTCGATGTTGTCGTCTCCTGTAGTTCTTCTTTTTCTCGTCCCCCTTTCCCGTCTTCCCCTGTAGGAAGACCCTTCCTTCGCGTATTTGGACAGCTTCAGTTGCTTGCGAGATTTGGGCTTGACTCCCGCAGCTTTTCTTTTGTGGCACTCTCCTTTCTGGATAAAAGAAGTAGCAGAAGAAGAAGAATACGAAGACGACGACGCCTCTCGATTTCCGTGGCCTTCGTCGTCCTCCTCGTCGCGTTCCACTTCTATCGAGTACATCTGGTCTTCTCGGTACATGTGCCACTTGGACTCGGGAACGTACGTGGTGTAGCAAACGTTGAAGCTCCTCATGATGCTGGGATAGAGAGAACAGAAATCCATGACTATCACCAAGTCGTGGACCCCAGGGACAGGTGTGGCCACGGCTCCTCCTTTATAACTTTCGCTTTCTTCTTCAGATATGCTTCCTCCTCCTCCTCTGCCGCTGCAGTTCACCACCAGGTTCCTGGCCGCGGAGACTTTGTACACCATGGACAGGCAACTGAACTGCTGCCCCTTGGCCAACACGCTGTAAGGCGTGATTCCGAATATCCTGCCGTACACCATGCTGGTCACCCATATGTTGTTCTTTTCTAAGATGTCCAGGACAAGTTCAGAGTCCACCAGGCAGTAATCGGACACTTTCTTCATGGTCTTGACGCCTCTGAGCTTGGCCTCTCTTTTCTCGTCCTCTATGGTCTGTTTTGCAATTTTCATCTTCTTGGCACGTTCGGTTTGGCAGGAATTTCCGAGTCCTGCTGCTGCTGCTGAGTCGGCGTCCTCCTCGAAATCCATGATATCAAAGTCGTCCGCGCAAGCTTCTTTGTCGTTGTAGTAGCAGCATCCTCCTCCTCCTCTTTCTCGGTCGTCGTCGTCGTCGTCGTAGTAGCGGCCGCCACCGCGTCCTCCTCTCTTCTTTTCTCCAACAGACGCCGCCGCCGACGACGTGGCAGTTTTGTACTCCCTGTAAGCTTTAAACATGTCTTGGGGAGAAACGTCCAGCTTGGACTTGCCCAGAATCACCTTGGCAATGTTGTCCAGCTTGTACGTGTCCAAGTTGTGCTCTCTCTCCACGGCCATCATCAGGTCCATGCTGATCCTCCCCTCCATGTCGAACGCTTCCACAGTCCTGCTGGCGAACGATTTCTTTTCATCCAAAGTCTTTGCCAGGTGCTCCTTGTTGGTGACGTGCTTGGTGGAGGTCAATCTGCAAAACGGAAACCTGGACGTCCTGTCCATGGAAGGGAGTTCTGCGTTCAGAGCGCTGAAGCACCTGTAAAACATGTACTTCATGCCGAAGGCCCATATGTTGTGGCCTATCAGAACGTCCGGGTCCTCTTCGGAGACGCAAACCCTTTCACGAGAGACGGCTCATCTGGAAACATTCTCAGCTCGTATCCCAGCTCGTTCTCGTCGTCGTCGAGGCCTTCGGAGACGTCGAACAGCGTAAACAGAATCTTCTTCCTGGACGAAGGGTCGCCCGAGACTTGGAACACGGCGGATGCCATGAATATCTCGTCCCCTGCCACCGTGGCTTTGGGAAGACTTTGTCTCCTCGGGAAGAGTACACTTCGAGGTCGAAAGAAAGGATCTTGCAGCGAGCCATGCACCCGGGAGGGTCGTCCAGTTTCCGCAAGCTGGCAGGGCAGCCCACGTACTCGATGCACTTCTTATCGTCGGTCATGAGAGCCGAACGGTCCACCGCGGCGACCCTGGTGATCATCCATTCTGTTGGAGACACGCCCGTGGCAGAGAAGAACTTGGTGAGCACGGGTATCTCCGTTTCGTACACGGGAAACGTGAACCTGCCCCACGGCAGTTCTATTCCGCTCTTCAGGTATTTGGCGCAAGCTCTGGAGCTGGACTTGGAGAAGAACTGGAGGACGAAGAATGTCTTGAAACCGCTCCACGAACTGTCGTACAGCAGCTTTTTGCTGGCCAGCTGAGCGTGGACCGGACTGTCTTTGAGGAGCCTGGAGGCCAGCGTCTGACGCAGAGCCGTTCTCTTGGATTTGGTCCAATCGCAAGGCGCCCCTCCGTCGTCCTTGTCGGGGAGCTCCACGTAAAGCTCGTAGTAGTAGTTTTTGCAGAACTTGATCATCACCGTTTCGTCTCGCAGGGTTTTGGCCCAGCATCGCACGGTCAGAGGAGATCCTGCGGGGAAGTGCCAAGTGGTCTCTTCGGTTCTCCATTCGAAAGGTTGGAAATCCAGTTCAGAAACTTTGCCCGAGGACGTGGACGTGTTGTCTGGAAATCTCGCCCTTCCAGACTCTTCTTGACAGTCGCGGTCTCCTTGCATTCTGCGTGCGTCGGGTGGTGGTGGAGTGGTAGAGTGGTAGTAGTAAACGTTGTTCAGCTCTGCAGATAGATTCCAACAACCTTTATTCTTGCTTTCTGGAAAGACCTGACGCTTAGTCAAGAGAGTCTGTCCGAAATGTAGCAAACGCATAGGTGCCAACTTTCCAGAATCTATTTCAGGGACAAAAACCACACCCTGGCTACACCCAAATAACACACCCACAATGACATAATTTTTAATGACATCATCTATGCAAAAGTTTAAAATAACAATAGCTGTTCTTCTTCTTCCACAGCTATAAGTAAATAACCAAGGGCGTACTACTTCACTATGAGCAGATAATGCACAGCAGATGGAAAACGTAAACTAATGAGGCTTTCTTCTGAATAGACAGGATTAAAATCAGTCGATTCTACCTACTGTGTCCGAAGAAATATTCTGATATTCACAGGATTCAGCAGTACAGCACTGTTAACTTGTAGCTAAAGCTACTAGACTTTCTTGTTAAATAAAATTAATCAATTGTTTCATTTACTTATATGTATATGAAAATTGATGAAATGATAAAATTGTGATCCGAGTTGAAGGTGGAGTGCTGCCTGAGTTGGTCCTAATCCTTACAATAAACGGCATCTATAGTAGTGAAGAAAAGGAATTGGCATAAACACGGCTTTGACAAGCACACAATTTAACAGCAAACAGCTTAAGGGTGCTCGCACATAGCAACGCGCGTGCACTTTTTTCCGTGAATTTAACCACAGAAATGTGGCATCCTGTTTCGTGGAATAGTACCACGCGAATTGATAACGCGTGTGGGGAGAGTTCCCGCGATCAGGATATTCTCTAACTATTCCCGCGGCTTGGAAACCACGCGTGGTTTGCTGCAATAATTCTGCTGGTTTACTGTTACTCACTGTGTGGTTGCTGTCTCTGGAGACTGTTGTGGGTTGCTGTTGCTCAACCATGCCCAAGAGAATATCTGCCAAAAAGAAGCTGCAACTGGCTGAAGCCACCAAAAGGAGGAAACTGCTTTATACTTCAAGCACACAACTGATGTTACGTTTTATCTCAACAAAACATATAACAAAATATAGGGAAAAATTATTTTATGCTTGCACAACAAAATATACTTTGTTATAATACACCAAATAATAAAATTGCAGTAGTGGAGTCTCCTGAGCTTGACCTTGTAGCACCAGGTGCGAATGCTGAAGGTGATGCTATGAACACCACCATGTCAGTGAGCACACTCACAGCTACAGAGTTACCCCAGCTTGCTGGAGGTGATGGTGGAAGTGTTACCTCTGTAGTTGAGGAGTCCAGCTTGGTGTCAACTTCAGCAATCCTTGCGATTGAGGACCTGAGCAGTTCAATATGTAAGTCATATGATTAAATGATAAAAAAAGGTGTAATGCTATTCTAGCCATAACTACTAATTAAAAAAATAATTTATTGACACATAAAATAAGCAAATAAATAAATAACTATTTGATATAACACCCATTGTGAGAAATGACAGGTAAAGTACGTGGGAGAATACATCGGAGAGGGCAGGGGTGATATCAAGTACGATGACAAGGACATATATGCTGACCTAGAAGATGAGTATCAGCAGAATTTAGGAGGGGGCAGTGATGAAGCAGGTGATTCACCTGTAAATTGGTGATTCTCGTCCCCCACTGGTTCTGTTTGATTGCGAGACAACTGGGTTGTGCATCTATGTTGATCACATCACGGACATCGCTGCCACAAAGTGATGAATCCTCCTATCACCCTCAATGATCCTACGTTCTAAGCCTTGTGAGAACTGGCCGAAACATTTCATCTGCTGGTAATAATGTACAGATATTTAACTAGTAAATTACAACTACATTTACAATGATAATTTAAAATCAATTCTATAATTATTAATTAAGATAATACTATCGATAAATTTATAATTTATAAAGTTTCCAAGGTTACTGGCATAACAAATAACATGCTAAGGCGTAAGAATCCTCTCTCAGTGGTACTCCGCTATTCTTAGAGACCTCATCATCCTGGTAAAAATAATTATATAAATTTTAAAAAAATGGAAAAAATATTTCTGTCTCTGTCTATTAGTGCTAGTAGCTCACAATGGGTTTGCATTTGACTTCCCTATCCTTCTGGCTGAGGTGGAACAGAAAGCAGAACTGCAGCTGACCCTCTTTCAATCAGCCAATATGCATTTCAGTGATACCCTTCCTTTGCTGAGGAAGGTACTTTACTACTACTGTAGCTAAAATTAGATAGTGACGTACATGCACTTATATATTAATTTGCTTTATAGCAGGATGGGGAAGTCATTTTACAAGGCTCACCTTTCGGTTTGGAGAAACTCCACAAAAAAGTCACCGGAGATGAAGTTGCAGTCAAGGCCCCTCTAAAATTAAATATAAAGCCTAATAATTATAGTTATTTGTATAAACTGTAGGAGCACACAGGGCCCTACCTGATGTATTGGCTATAGAGTGAGTCTTCAAGCACCAAGACATCAGACCACATTTGGCAGCTCTCTCCATTAGGTTCCCCCATGAGCAGACTAAGCTGTGGATACAGCAGAAAAGGATTTTCATGAGAGCAGCATCACTGATCAAAGCCATTGGAAAGCCTACACTTACCTCTACACAGGCTAAGAAGCTGGACTCTCTGGGCTTCACATTCGACTCTCTGTCACTCCTTCGCCAGCAGTGTGGAGGAACAGTAGGGTTTCAAGCAGCTTTGAAGGAGCAAGCCGCTTAGAGAGAAGCTGACAAAGGCCATTCATAAGTCCCGCTAAAGTAGCCTCCCCTGCTGCTCCGCTGCGTCCGGGCTGGCTCCAGCAGTGTCGATATCTGCTTCAGCTTCTTTTTTTTCACGCCCGGCTCTTCTCAGAGGCGAATAAACAAAAGATTTCACCACCTCCGTATACTAGGGCGGGGCTAAAATTGGGGCGGGGTGCATGGAATTAATGTTAGCGTAGTTTTAATTTCTGTTCTGTAAACTACTTTGGACTTTATCTGAGGAATGGGGAATGGAAATGACTTCAAATATGGAACAGAGCTCAACCAGAGTCTAGTCAGCAAAATGTTCGATACAATTTTCAAAAAAATTTTTTTTTTCACAAAAAAAAGATCTAATAGAGCGTGCAAAAGTCAATAAGTTAAAAGCAATATTGAATAAAGAAAAAATGGATCGAAGCTATTGTAGGCATCGGGTCGGAGAAGTAGTAGGCGAAGTATGGCCGCTCTAGGTGCGGTACTGGCGAAGGAGTTTTAGCTTTTGTATGAGAAGATAGAAGGGTCATATCTCTTGAAGCGGCCACTTGTTACTTCTGAATTCAGGTATGTAGACTTCTACGGTAGTAGTAAATAAGGTCCACCTGCAGAAAACGGTCTGAATACAACAGAAAAATAAAAATTCTTCCCTAGCAACCAGACTCAATTAACCGCGTGGGAGGTGCGTGGGAAGTGTGCGAGCACCCTTAAGTGAGGCTGTATTACAAGTTGCTAGCTAAATGATAGCTATAATCACTGTGATATTTGCTATACGGCAGTTAATATTGAACAGGTAGACAAATAGTCTTACCTACATCCTATCAGGTGGTCCTGTACCCTCTGTGATGACAGGGCACTCTGTCTATCCTGTTTCCACACTCGCAACCTAAGCTAATCGCGACACAAAGCTAGAAACGCAGCAATCTGAGAAGAAGCCATTGTTTACAAAATTCTTAATGGAGACTGCCGCATGATCAATTGAGCCATACCGCGTAACTAAAAGCGGGCGCGTTTTGAGCGGGAAACCTGTGGTTTTTCTATTCCCATAGACTTTTGTATTGAGTTTTGGAATATCCCTATCTCTCCGGTTTTGGAATATACTGAGGTAATATTTTTAACCGCTTCGGCGCAAGCTTTCCAATGGTGCTAACCCTGGATGCGTAGCTGCTTCCATTCTAAAATTATTCAAGTTTTTCTTGCGGCCAACTCAACCTGCAGGCTTCCGGGACATACCATAGAGCTATTTTGCACTTTCCGGGACTCCGTGACAGAGTGATAAATCCGGGACAGTTGGCACCTATGCAAACGTTTTATTTTATTTTTATTTTTATTCTTCCCTGCGACGTTGGGAAGGATAAATGTTTAAATTTTAAAAAAATGTCGTACCAGGACTGTCTCTGCGGCACTGGCATCGTTCCAAATAATTATTATATTCAATTCTTTCTAAATCCTGCTCCCTACAGAACGTGCTATAGCGAAACGTCTGATCTGTGCGTCAGACGGACTATGGGGGAATGAAAGAAATGCAGATGTGACGGACCTACTTTTGTTTCGCTCAGATGATGCACAGACTCGCGCGACGCTTGCACCTTCGGGATTGCCTGCCTGCCTTCCTGCGTGCCACCCTGCAGGCGATCTAGGCCGTGCCACGAGTCTTTTGGAGAAAGATTCAATGTAACATATGTGGGTATATGTATATTTTTTTTCCTCCTACCGAAGCACTCAGGGGAAAAAAATGCAAACAACAGCGATTCTTAACCGTCTACCCTCGTCCATGTGCGCGGGTTAATAGCTCCGTCGCAGGGGTCACTGGGACGAAAGGGACTCGCTTGAAACGAGCGCTTTTTGCTAAGCATCTTGGCGTACACCGAGTGAGCGTTTTCCATGTTCACGACTTCGCCTATGACAATGAAACACTCCACTGGCCTGTTCAGAGAAACTTTCCTCGTTCCCACGGTGACTTGCATGTTTTCACTGTGACTGCATATGATCTCGCAGAGGTCGTCCAGGTTGTTCTTGATTTTGTGGTCGATGTAATAGCGCTTGATCACTTCCAGTTCTTGGTCCTGGAGATAGTCCGACACCAGAGTAATCCTCAGTCCCAGGTTGGCCTTGCGTTGGGAGCTCGAGCTCTTCTTCCTTTTGGTGATGAGGTATTCGAACCTGGAGTAAGGCTGAATCCTCTGCCCTTTCTTGTCCATCATGTCCAAAAAGGTCTTCCTGATGCTGGTCCTTCATGGTAGACACGAACGTGGAGTAGTCGTCGGTGTTGAACACTTCCAGCACTTCCAAAGACACTTGCAGCAGCACGTCCGTCTTGCTCCTTCCAGACAGCGCCATTCTCACCACTTTCTCGTACATCTTCCTTGCCACTTCCACCGAGTCTCTCCTCTTGAGGATGGTTCCCCTGTGGTACAGCGCGGGAGTGGAGCCCGAGGGGTCGTCCGAGTCGCCACCTTTCTCCTTGAGATACTTGGTGGCACAGGTGGGATCGTAAAAGTAGGCGCAGTATTTTGTGTTCTTGATGGCCAGCATAGTCATGGCTTTCTCGAACTCGACGGTGATGTTGGATCCCAGCTGGGGTCTGTCTGGAGATGCTTCGCCGTTGATCCACTTCTCGATGGTGTTTCCCAGAGCCACGCAAGATGCCTGGTCCCACGCGTGCTTCTTGGACACCACCACCATGGTGGAGTCTGTGTCGCCGTATATCTCTCTGCCTCCGTACCGATCCACGATCATGTCTCGCATGGAGTGGATCAGCTTTCTTCCTTTGGCGGTGACGGCTTGGGCTGCATCGGAATGGAAGAGCAGGCCTTTGGAAAACCCCATGGACCCGTACAGCGAATAGGACGTGAGCTTGAGAGCCAGCTGCTTGCTGTTGAGGATCCCGCGAGCGTACGCATCGTCCTTGGGCAGATTTTTCATTTCCCGCTTGACTTGTTTCCTAAGCTCTGTCAGAGTCCTGCACAGGGAGGGTATTATTCCTTCTGGACTCTTGAGAAATTTCACCACTTTTGCGTTTTCTCCAACTTGGCCTTCGCCGTCGTCGTCGTCATCGTCTCCTCTAGTTCTTCTTTTTCTCGTCCTCCTTTCCCGTCCTCCCCTGTAGGAAGACCCTTCCTTCGCGTATTTGGACAGCTTCAGTTGCTTGCGAGGTTTGGGCTTGACTCCCGCAGCTTTTCTTTTGTGTCACTCTCCTTTCTGGATAAAAGAAGTAGCAGAAGAAGAAGAATACGAAGACGACGACGCCTCTCGGTTTCCGTGGCCTTCGTCGTTCTCGTCGCGTTCCACTTCTATCGAGTACATCTGGTCTTCTCGGTACATGTGCCACTTGAACTCGGGAACGTATGTGGTGTAGCAAACGTTGAAGCTCCTCATGATGCTGGGATAGAGAGAACAGAAATCCATGACTATCACCTAGTCGTGGACCCCAGGGACAGGTGTGGCCACGGCTCCTCCTTTGTAACTTTTGCTTTCTTCTTCAGATATGCTTCCTCCTCCTCCTCTGGCCCTGCAGTTCACCACCAGGTTCCTGGCCGCGGAGACGTTGTACACCGTGGACAGGCACCTGAACTGCTGCCCCTTGGCCAACACGCATTAAGGCGTGATTCCGAATATCCTGCCGTACACCATGCTGGTCACCCATATGTTGTTCTTTTCGAAGACGTCCAGGACAAGTTCAGAGTCCACCAGGCAGTAGTCGGACACTTTCTTCATGGTCTTGACGGCTCTGAGCTTGGCCTCTCTTTTCTCGTCCTCTATTGTCTGTTTTGCAATTATCATCTTCTTGGCACGTTCGGTCTGGCAGGAATTTCCGAGTCCTGCTGCTGCTGCTGAGTCTGCTGCTGCTGAGTCGGCGTCCTCCTCGAAATCCATGATATCAAAGTCGTCCGCGCAAGCTTCTTTGTCATCGTAGTAGCAGCATCCTCCTCCTCCTCCTCCTCGGTCGTCGTCGTAGTAGCGGCCGCCACCGCGTCCTCCTCTCTTCTTTTCTCCAACAGACGCCGCCGCCGACGCCGCCGCCGCCGTGGCAGTTTTGTACTCCCTGTAAGCTTTAAACATGTCTTGGGGAGAAACGTCCAGCTTGGACTTGCCCAGAATCACCTTGGCAATGTTGTCCAGCTTGTATGTGTCCAAGTTGTGCTCTCTCTCCACGGCCATCATCAGGTCCATGCTGATCCTTTCCTCCATGTCGAACGCTTCCACAGTCCTGCTGGCGAACGATTTCTTTTCATCCAAAGTCTTTGCCAGGTGCTCCTTGTTGGTGATGTGCTTGGTAGAGGTCAAGCTGCAAAACGGAGACCTGGACGTCCTGTCCATGGAAGGGAGTTCTGCGTTCAGAGCGCTGAAGCACCTGTAAAACATGTACTTCATGTCAAAGGCCCATATGTTGTGGCCTATCAGAACGTCCAGGTCCTCTTCGGAAACGCAAACCCTCTCACGAGAGACAGCTCGTCTGGAAACACTCTTTGAGGAACCTAGAGGCCAGCGTCTGACGCAGAGCCGTTCTCTTGGATTTGGTCCAATCGCAAGGCGCCCCTCTGTCGTCCTTGTCGGGGAGCTCCACGTAAAGCTCGTAGTAGTAGTTTTTGCGGAACTTGATCATCACCGTTTCGTCTCGCAGGGTTTTGGCCCAGCATCGCACGGTCAGAGGAGATCCTGCGGGGAAGTGCCAAGTGGTCTCTTCGGCTCTCCATTCGAAAGTTTGGAAAGCCAGTTCAGAAACTTTGCCCGAGGACGTGGACGTGTCGTCTGGAAATCTCGCCCTTCCAGACTCTTCTTGACAGTCGCGGTCTCCTTGCATTCTGCGTGCGTCGGGTGATGGTGGAGTGGTAGAGTGGTAGTAGTAAACATTGTTTAGCTCTGCCGATAGATTCCAACAACTTTTATTCTTGCTTTCTGGAAAGACCTGACGCTTAGTCAAGAGAGTCTGTCCGAAATGTAACAAACGTTTTATTTATTTTTTAATTTTATTCTTCCCTGCGACGTTGGGAAGGATAAATGTTAAAATAAATAAATAAATGTCGTACCAGGACTGTCTCTGCGGCACTGGCATCGTTCCAAATAATTGTTATATTCAATTCTTTCTAAACCCTGCTCCCTACAGAACGTGCTATAGCGAAACGTCTGATCTGTGCGTCAGACGGACTATGGGGGAATGAAAGGAATGCAGATGTGACGGACCTACTTTTGTTTCGCTCAGATGATGCACAGACTCGCGCGACGCTTGCACCTTCGGGATTGCCTGCCTGCCTTCCTGCGTGCCACCCTGCAGGCGATCTAGGCCGTGCCACGAGTCTTTTGGAGAAAGATTCAATGTAACATATGTGGGTATATGTATATTTTTTTTTCCTCCTACTGAAGCACTCAGGGGAAAAAAATGCAAACAACAGCGATTCTTAACCGTCTACCCTCGTCGATGTGCGCGGGTTAATAGCTCCGTCGCAGGGGTCACTGGGACGAAAGGGACTCGCTTGAAACGAGCGCTTTTTGCTAAGCATCTTGGCGTACACCGAGTGAGCGTTTTCCATGTTCACGACTTCGCCTATGACAATGAAACACTCCACTGGCCTGTTCAGAGAAACTTTCCTCGTTCCCACGCTGACTTGCATGTTTTCGCTGTGACTGCATATGATCTCGCAGAGGTCGTCCAGGTTGTTCTTGATTTTGTGGTCGATGTAATAGCGCTTGCTCACTTCCAGTTCTTGGTCCTGGAGATAGTCCGACACCAGAGTCATCCTCAGTCCCAGGTTGGCCTTGCGTTGGGAGCTCGAGCTCTTCTTCCTTTTGGTGATGAGGTATTCGAACCTGGAGTAAGGCTGAATCCTCTGCCCTTTCTTGTCCATCATGTCCAAAAAGGTCTTCCTGATGCTGGTCCTTCATGGTAGACACGAACGTGGAGTAGTCGTCGGTGTTGAACACTTCCAGCACTTCCAAAGACACTTGCAGCAGCACGTCCGTCTTGCTCCTTCCAGACAGCGCCATTCTCACCACTTTCTCGTACATCTTCCTTGCCACTTCCACCGAGTCTCTCCTCTTGAGGATGGTTCCCCTGTGGTACAGCGCGGGAGTGGAGCCCGAGGGGTCGTCCGAGTCGCCACCTTTCTCCTTGAGATACTTGGTGGCACAGGTGGGATCGTAAAAGTAGGCGCAGTATTTTGTGTTCTTGATGGCCAGCATAGTCATGGCTTTCTCGAACTCGACGGTGATGTTGGATCCCAGCTGGGGTCTGTCTGGAGATGCTTCGCCGTTGATCCACTTCTCGATGGTGTTTCCCAGAGCCACGCAAGATGCCTGGTCCCACGCGTGCTTCTTGGACACCACCACCATGGTGGAGTCTGTGTCGCCGTATATCTCTCTGCCTCCGTACCGATCCACGATCATGTCTCGCATGGAGTGGATCAGCTTTCTTCCTTTGGCGGTGACGGCTTGGGCTGCATCGGAATGGAAGAGCAGGCCTTTGGAAAACCCCATGGACCCGTACAGCGAATAGGACGTGAGCTTGAGAGCCAGCTGCTTGCTGTTGAGGATCCCGCGAGCGTACGCATCGTCCTTGGGCAGATTTTTCATTTCCCGCTTGACTTGTTTCCTAAGCTCTGTCAGAGTCCTGCACAGGGAGGGTATTATTCCTTCTGGACTCTTGAGAAATTTCACCACTTTTGCGTTTTCTCCAACTTGGCCTTCGCCGTCGTCGTCGTCATCGTCTCCTCTAGTTCTTCTTTTTCTCGTCCTCCTTTCCCGTCCTCCCCTGTAGGAAGACCCTTCCTTCGCGTATTTGGACAGCTTCAGTTGCTTGCGAGGTTTGGGCTTGACTCCCGCAGCTTTTCTTTTGTGTCACTCTCCTTTCTGGATAAAAGAAGTAGCAGAAGAAGAAGAATACGAAGACGACGACGCCTCTCGGTTTCCGTGGCATTCGTCGTTCTCGTCGCGTTCCACTTCTATCGAGTACATCTGGTCTTCTCGGTACATGTGCCACTTGAACTCGGGAACGTACGTGGTGTAGCAAACGTTGAAGCTCCTCATGATGCTGGGATAGAGAGAACAGAAATCCATGACTATCACCTAGTCGTGGACCCCAGGGACAGGTGTGGCCACGGCTCCTCCTTTGTAACTTTTGCTTTCTTCTTCAGATATGCTTCCTCCTCCTCCTCTGGCCCTGCAGTTCACCACCAGGTTCCTGGCCGCGGAGACGTTGTACACCGTGGACAGGCACCTGAACTGCTGCCCCTTGGCCAACACGCAGTAAGGCGTGATTCCGAATATCCTGCCGTACACCATGCTGGTCACCCATATGTTGTTCTTTTCGAAGACGTCCAGGACAAGTTCAGAGTCCACCAGGCAGTAGTCGGACACTTTCTTCATGGTCTTGACGGCTCTGAGTTTGGCCTCTCTTTTCTCGTCCTCTATTGTCTGTTTTGCAATTATCATCTTCTTGGCACGTTCGGTCTGGCAGGAATTTCCGAGTCCTGCTGCTGCTGCTGAGTCGGCGTCCTCCTCGAAATCCATGATATCAAAGTCGTCCGCGCAAGCTTCTTTGTCATCGTAGTAGCAGCATCCTCCTCCTCCTCCTCCTCGGTCGTCGTCGTAGTAGCGGCCACCACCGCGTCCTCCTCTCTTCTTTTCTCCAACAGACGCCGCCGCCGACGCCGCCGCCGCCGTGGCAGTTTTGTACTCCCTGTAAGCTTTAAACATGTCTTGGGGAGAAACGTCCAGCTTGGACTTGCCCAGAATCACCTTGGCAATGTTGTCCAGCTTGTATGTGTCCAAGTTGTGCTCTCTCTCCACGGCCATCATCAGGTCCATGCTGATCCTTTCCTCCATGTCGAACGCTTCCACAGTCCTGCATGCGAACGATTTCTTTCATCCAAAGTCTTTGCCAGGTGCTCCTTGTTGGTGATGTGCTTGGTAGAGGTCAAGCTGCAAAACGGAGACCTGGACGTCTTGTCCATGGAAGGGAGTTCTGCGTTCAGAGCGCTGAAGCACCTGTAAAACATGTACTTCATGTCAAAGGCCCATATGTTGTGGCCTATCAGAACGTCCAGGTCCTCTTCGGAAACGCAAACCCTCTCACGAGAGACAGCTCGTCTGGAAACACTCTTTGAGGAACCTAGAGGCCAGCGTCTGACGCAGAGCCGTTCTCTTGGATTTGGTCCAATCGCAAGGCGCCCCTCTGTCGTCCTTGTCGGGGAGCTCCACGTAAAGCTCGTAGTAGTAGTTTTTGCGGAACTTGATCATCACCGTTTCGTCTCGCAGGGTTTTGGCCCAGCATCGCACGGTCAGAGGAGATCCTGCGGGGAAGTGCCAAGTGGTCTCTTCGGCTCTCCATTCGAAAGGTTGGAAAGCCAGTTCAGAAACTTTGCCCGAGGACGTGGACGTGTCGTCTGGAAATCTCGCCCTTCCAGACTCTTCTTGACAGTCGCGGTCTCCTTGCATTCTGCGTGCGTCGGGTGATGGTGGAGTGGTAGAGTGGTAGTAGTAAACATTGTTTAGCTCTGCCGATAGATTCCAACAACTTTTATTCTTGCTTTCTGGAAAGACCTGACGCTTAGTCAAGAGAGTCTGTCCGAAATGTAACAAACGTTTTATTTATTTTTTAATTTTATTCTTCCCTGCGACGTTGGGAAGGATAAATGTTAAAATAAATAAATAAATGTCGTACCAGGACTGTCTCTGCGGCACTGGCATCGTTCCAAATAATTATTATATTCAATTCTTTCTAAACCCTGCTCCCTACAGAACGTGCTATAGCCAAACGTCTGATCTGTGCGTCAGACGGACTATGGGGGAATGAAAGGAACGCAGATGTGACGGACCTACTTTTGTTTTGCTCAGATGATGCACAGACTCGCGCGACGCTTGCACCTTCGGGATTGCCTGCCTGCCTTCCTGCGTGCCACCCTGCAGGCGATCTAGGCCGTGCCACGAGTCTTTTGGAGAAAGACTCGACGTCACATATGTGCGTATATGTATTTTTTTTTTCCTCCTACCGAAGCACACAGGGAAAAAAATGCAAACAACAGCGATTCTTAACCGTCTACCCTCGTCGATGTGCGCGGGTTAATAGCTCCGTCGCAGGGGTCACTGGGACGAAAGGGACTCGCTTGAAACGAGCGCTTTTTGCTAAGCATCTTGGCGTACACCGAGTGAGCGTTTTCCATGTTCACGACTTCGCCTATGACAATGAAACACTCCACTGGCCTGTTCAGAGAAACTTTCCTCGTTCCCACGCTGACTTGCATGTTTTCGCTGTGACTGCATATGATCTCGCAGAGGTCGTCCAGGTTGTTCTTGATTTTGTGGTCGATGTAATAGCGCTTGTCCACTTCCAGTTCTTGGTCCTGGAGATAGTCCGACACCAGAGTCATCCTCAGTCCCAGGTTGGCCTTGCGTTGGGAGCTCGAGCTCTTCTTCCTTTTGGTGATGAGGTATTCGAACCTGGAGTAAGGCTGAATCCTCTGCCCTTTCTTGTCCATCATGTCCAAAAAGGTCTTCCTGATGCTGGTCCTTCATGGTAGACACGAACGTGGAGTAGTCGTCGGTGTTGAACACTTCCTGCACTTCCAAATACACTTGCAGCAGCACGTCCGTCTCGCTCCTTCCAGACAGCGCCATTCTCACCACTTTCTCGTACATCCTCCTTGCCACTTCACCGAGTCTCTCCTCTTGAGGATGGTTCCCCTGTGGTACAGCGCGGGAGTGGAGCCCGAGGGGTCGTCCGAGTCGCCACCTTTCACCTGGAGATACTTGGTGGCGCAGGTGGGATCGTAAAAGTAGGCGCAGTATTTTTTCTTCTTGATGGCCAGCATGGTCATGGCTTTCTCGAACTCGACGGCGATGTTGGATCCCAGCAGGGGTCCGTCTGGAGATGCTTAGCCGTTGATCCACTTCTTGATGGTGTTTCCCAGAGCCACGCAAGATGCCTGGTCCCACACGTGCTTCTTGGACACCACCACCATGGTGGAGTCTGTGTCGCCGTATATCTCTCTGCCTCCGTACCGATCCACGATCATGTCTCGCATGGAGTGGATCAGCTTTCTTCCTTTGGCGGTGACGGCTTGGGCTGCGTCGGAATGGAAGAGCAGGCCGTTGGAAAACCACATGGACCCGTACAGCGAATTGGACGTGAGCTTGAGAGCCAGCTGCTTGCTGTTGAGGATCCCGCGAGCGTACGCTTCGTCCTTGGGCAGATTTTTCATTCCCGCTTGACTTGTTTCCTAAGTTCTGTCAGAGTCCTGCACAGGGAGGGTATTATTCCTTCCGGACTCTTGAGAAATTTCACCACGTTTGCGTTTTCTCCAACTTGGCCTTCGCCGTCGTCGTCGTCGTCGTCGTCTTCTCTAGTTCTTCTTCTTTTTCTCGTCCTCCTTTCCCGTCTTCCCCTGTAGGAAGACCCTTCCTTCGCGTATTTGGACAGCTTCAGTTACTTTAGAGGTTTGGGCTTGACTCCCGCAGCTTTTCTTTTGTGGCACTCTCCTTTCTGGATAAAATAAGTAGCAGATGAAGAAGAATACGAAGACGACGACGCCTCTCGGTTTCCGTGGCCTTCGTCGTTCGCGTCGCGTTCCACTTCTATCGAGTACATCTGGTCTTCTTGATACATGTGCCACTTGGACTCGGGAACGTACGTGGTGTAGCAAACGTTGAAGCTCCTCATGATGCTGGGATAGAGAGAACAGAAATCCATGACTATCACCAAGTCGTGGACCCCAGGGACAGGTGTGGCCACGGCTCCTCCTTTGTAACTTTCACTTTATTCTTCAGATATGCTTCCTCCTCCTCCTCTGTCCCTGCAGTTCACCACCAGGTTCCTGGCCGCGGAGACGTTGTACACCGTGGACAGGCACCTGAACTGCTGCCCCTTGGCCAACACGCTGTAAGGCGTGATTCCGAATATCCTGCCGTACACCATGCTGGTCACCCATATGTTGTTCTGTTCGAAGACGTCCAGGACAAGTTCAGAGTCCACCAGGCAGTAGTCGGACACTTTCTTCATGGTCTTGACGGCTCTGAGCTTGGCCTCTCTTTTCTCGTCCTCTATGGTCTGTTTTGCAATTTTCATCTGCTTGGCACGTTCGGTCTGGCAGGAATTTCCGAGTCCTGCTGCTGCTGCTGAGTCGGCGTCGTCCTCGAATGCCATGAAATCAAAGTCGTCCGCGCAAGCTTCTTTATCACCGTAGTAGCAGCATCCTCCTCCTCCTCATCGGTCGTCGTCGTCGTAGTAGCGGCCGCCACCACGTCCTCCTCTCTTCTTTTCTCCAACAGACGACGCCGCCGACGCCGTGGCAGCTTTGTACTCCCTGTAAGCTTTAAACATGTCTTGGGGAGAAACGTCCAGCTTGGACTAGCCAAGAAATACCTTGGCAATGTTGTCCAGCTTGTACGTGTCCAAGTTGTGCTATCACTCCACAGCCATCATCAGGTCCATGCTGACCCTCCCCTCCATGTCGAACGCTTCCACAGTCATGCTGGCGAACGATTTCTTTTCATCCAAAGTCTTTGCCAGGTGCTCCTTGTTGGTGACGTGCTTGGTGGAGGTCAAGCTGCAAAATGGAGACCTGGACGTCCTGTCCATGGAAGGGAGTTCTGCGTTCAGAGCGCTGAAGCACCTGTAAAACATGTACTTCATGTCGAAGGCCCATATGTTGTGGCCTATCAGAACGTCCGGGTCCTCTTCGAAGACGCAAACCCTCTCACGAGAGACAGCTCGTCTGGAAACACTCTCAGCTCGTATCCCAGCTCATCCTCGTCGTCGTCGAGGCCTTAGGAGACATCAAACAGAGTAAACAGAATCTTCTTCCTGGACGAAGGGTCACCCGAGACTTGGAACACGGCGGACGCCATGAATATCTCGTCCCCTGCCACCGTGGCTTTGGGGAAGACTTTGTCTCCTCGGGAAGAGTACACTTCGAGGTCGAAAGAAAGTATCTTGCAGTGAGCCATGCGCCTGGGAGGGTCGTCCAGTTTCCGCAAGCTGGCAGGGCAGCCCACGTACTTGATGCACTTCTTATCGTCGGTCATGAGAGCCGAACGGTCCACCGCGGCGACCCTGGTGATCATCCATTCTGTTGGAGACACGCCCGTGGCAGAGAAGAACTTGGTGAGCACGGGTATCTCCGTTTCGTACACGGGAAACGTGAACCTGCCCCACGGCAGTTCTATTCCGCTCTTCATGTACTTGGCGCAAGCTCTGGAGCTGGACTTGGAGAAGAACTGGAGGACGAAGAATGTCTTGAAACCGCTCCACGAACTGTCGTACAGCAGCTTCTTCCTGGCCAGCTGAGCGTGGACCGGCCTGTCTTTGAGGAGCCTGGAGGCCAGCGTCTGACGCAGAGACGTTCTCTTGGATTTGGTCCAATCGCAAGGCGCCCCTCCGTCGTCCTTGTCTGGGGAGCTCCACGTAAAGCTCGTAGTAGTAGTTTTTGCAGAACTTGATCATCACCGTTTCGTCTCGCAGGGTTTTGGCCCAGCATCGCACGGTCGGAGGAGATCCTGCGGGGAAGTGCCAAGTGGTCTCTTCGGCTCTCCATTCGAAAGGTTGGAAAGCCAGTTCAGAAACTTTGCCCGAGGACGTGGACGTGTCGTCTGGAAATCTCGCCCTTCCAGACTCTTCTTAACAGTCGCGGTCTCCTTGCATTCTGCGTGCGTCGGGTGGTGGTGGAGTGGTAGAGTGGTAGTAGTAAACGTTGTTCAGCTCTGCAGATAGATTCCAACAACTTTTATTCTTGCTTTCTGGAAAGACCTGACGCTTAGTCAAGAGAGTCTGTCCGAAATGTAACAAACGTTTTATTTTATTTTTATTTTTATTCTTCCCTGCGACATTGGGAAGGATAAATGTTAAAAAAAAAAAAAAAGTCGTACCAGGACTGTCTCTGCGGAACTGGCATCGTTCCAAATAATTATTATATTCAATTCTTTCTATATCCTACAGAACGTGCTATAGCGAAACGTCTGATCTGTGCGTCAGACGGACTATGGGGGAATGAAAGGAATGCAGATGTGACGGACCTACTTTTGTTTCGCTCAGATGATGCACAGACTCGTGCGACGCTTGCACCTTCGGGATTGCCTGCCTGCCTTCCTGCGTGCCACCCTGCAGGCGATCTAGGCCGTGCCACGAGTCTTTTGGAGAAAGACTCGACGTCACATATGTGCGTATATGTATATTTTTTTTTCCTCCTACCGAAGCACTCAGGGTAAAAAAATGCAAACAACAGCGATTCTTAACCGTCTACCCTCGTCCATGTGCGCGGGTTAATAGCTCCGTCGCAGGGGTCACTGGGACGAAAGGGACTCGCTTGAAATGAGCGCTTTTTGCTAAGCATCTTGGCGTACACCGAGTGAGCGTTTTCCATGTTCACGACTTCGCCTATGACAATGAAACACTCTACTGGCCTGTACAGAGAAACTTTCCTCGTTCCCACGGTGACTTGCATGTTTTCGCTGTGACCGCATATGGTCTCGCAGAGGTCGTCCAGGTTGTTCTTGATTTTGTGGTCGATGTAATAGCGCTTGTCCAATTCCAGCTCTGGGTCCTGGAGATAGTCCGACACCAGAGTCATCCTCAGTCCCAGGTTGGCCTTGCGTTGGGAGCTTGAGCTCTTCTTCCTTTTGGTGATGAGGTATTCGAACCTGGAGTAAGGCTGGATCCTCTGCCCTTTCTTGTCCATCATGTCCAAAAAGGTCTTCCCGATGCTGGTGCCGCTCACGCCTTCGTAGTTGACCTTCATGGTGGACACGAACGTGGAGTAGTCGTCGGTGTTGAACTCTTCCTGCACTTCCAAAGACACTTGCAGCAGCACGTCCGTCTTGCTCCTTCCAGACAGCGCCATTCTCACCACTTTCTCGTACATCTTCCTTGCCACTTCCACCGAGTCTCTCCTCTTGAGGATGGTTCCCCTGTGGTACAGCGCGGGAGTGGAGCCCGAGGGGTCGTCCGAGTCGCCACCTTTCTCCTGGAGATACTTGGTGGCGCAGGTGGGATCGTAAAAGTAGGCGCAGTATTTTGTCTTCTTGATGGTGGCCAGCATGGTCATGGCTTTCTCAAACTCGACGGTGATGTTGGATCCAAGCTGGGGTCTGTCTGGAGATGCTTCGCCGTTGATCCACTTCTCGATGGTGTTTCCCAGAGCCACGCAAGATGCCTGGTCCCACGCGTGCTTCTTGGACACCACCACCATGGTGGAGTCTGTGTCGCCGTATATCTCTCTGCCTCCGTAACGATCCACGATCATGTCTCGCATGGAGTGGATCAGCTTGCTTCCTTTGGCGGTGACGGCTTGGGCTGCGTCGGAATGGAAGAGCAAGCCTTTGGAAAACCCCATGGACCCGTACAGCGAATTGGACGTGAGCTTGAGAGCCAGCTGCTTGCTGTTGAGGATCCCGCGAGCGTACGCGTCGTCCTTGGGCAGATTTTTCATTTCCCGCTTGACTTGTTTCCTATGCTCTGTCAGAGTCCTGCACAGGGAGGGTATTATTCCTTCTGGACTCTTGAGAAATTTCACCACTTTTGCGTTTTCTCCAACTTGGCCTTCGCCGTCGTCGTCGTCGTCGTCGTCGTCTCCTCTAGTTCTTCTTTTTCTCGTCCTCCTTTCCCGTCCTCCCCTGTAGGAAGACCCTTCCTTCGCGTATTTGGACAGCTTTAGTTGCTTGCGAGGTTTGGGCTTGACTCCCGCAGCTTTTCTTCTGTGGCACTCTCCTTTCTGGATAAAAGAAGTAGCAGAAGAAGAAGAATACGAAGACGACGACGCCTCTCGCTTTCCGTGGCCTTCGTCGTCCTCGTCGCGTTCCACTTCTATCGAGTACATCTGGTCTTCTCGGTACATGTGCTACTTGAACTCGGGAATGTACGTGGTGTAGCAAACGTTGAAGCTCCTCATGATGCTGGGATAGAGAGAACAGAAATCCATGACTATCACCAAGTCGTGGACCCCAGGGACAGGTGTGGCCACGGCTCCTCCTTTGTAACTTTCGCTTTCTTCTTCAGATATGCTTCCTCATCCTCCTCTGGCCCTGCAGTTAACCACCAGGTTCCTGGCCGCGAAAAAGTTGTACACCGTGGACAGGCACCTGAATTGCTGTCCCTTGGCCAACACGATGTAAAGCGTGATTCCGAATATCCTGCTGTACACCATGCTGGTCACCCATATGTTGTTCTTTTTTAAGACGTCCAGGACAAGTTCAGAGTCCACCAGGCAGTAGTCGGACACTTTCTTCATGGTCTTGACGGCTCTGAGCTTGGCCTCTCTTTTCTCGTCCTCTATGGTCTGTTTTGCAATTTTCATCTTCTTGGCACGTTCGGTCTGGCAGGAATTTCCGAGTCCTGCTGCTGCTGCTGAGTCGGCGTCCTCCTCGAAATCCATGATATCAAAGTCGTCCGCGCAAGCTTCTTTATCGTCGTAGTAGCAGCATCCTCCTCCTCATCCTACTCGGTCGTCGTCGTCGTCGTCGTAGTAGCGGCCATCACCGCGTCCTCCTCTCTTCTTTTCTCCAACAGACGCCGCCGCCGACGCCGCCGACGCCGTGGCAGTTTTGTACTCCCTGTAAGCTTTAAACATGTCTTGGGGAGAAACGTCCAGCTTGGACTTGCCCAGAATCACCTAGGCAATGTTGTCCAGCTTGTACGTGTCCAAGTTGTGCTCTCTCTCCACGGCCATCATCAGGTCCATGCTGATCTTCCCCTCCATGTCGAACGCTTCCACAGTCCTGCTGGCGAACGATTTCTTTTCATCCAAAGTCTTTGCCAGGTGCTCCTTGTTGGTGACGTGCTTGGTGGAGGTCAAGCTGCAAAACGGAGACCTGGACGTCCTGTCCATGGAAGGGAGTTCTGCGTTCAGAGCGCTGAAGCACCTGTAAAACATGTACTTCATGTCGAAGGCCCATATGTTGTGGCCTATCAGAACGTCCGGGTCCTCTTCGGAGACGCAAACCCTCTCACGAGAGACACCTCGTCTGGAAACACTCTCAGCTCGTATCCCAGCTCGTCCTCGTCGTCGTCGAGGCCTTCGGAGACGTCGAACAGCGTAAACAGAATCTTCTTCATGGACGAAGGGTCGCCCGAGACTTGGAACACGGCGGACGCCATGAATATTTCGTCCCCTGCCACCGTGGCTTTGGGGAAGACTTTGTCTCCTCGGGAAGAGTACACTTCGAGGTCGAAAAGAAGGATCTTGCAGCGAGCCATGCGCCCGGGAGGGGGGAGGGTCGTCCAGTTTCCCCAAGCTGGCAGGGCAGCCCACGTACTCGATGCACTTCTTATCGTCGGTCATGAGAGCCGAACGGTCCACCGCGGCGACACTGGTGATCATCCATTCCGTTGGAGACACGCCCGTGGCAGAGAAGAACTTGGTGAGCACGGGTATCTCCGTTTCGTACACGGGAAACGTGAACCTGCCCAACGGCAGTTCTATTCCACTCTTCAGGTACTTGGTGCAAGCTCTGGAGCTGGACTTGGAGAAGAACTGGAGGACGAAGAATGTCTTGAAACCGCTCCACGAACTGTCGTACAGCTTCTTCCTGGCCAGCTGAGCGTGGACCGGCCTGCCTTTGAGGAGCCTGGAGGCCAGCGTCTGACGCAGAGCCGTTCTCTTGGATTTGGTCCAATCGCAAGGCGCCCCTCCGTCGTCCTTGTGGGGGAGCTCCACTTAAAACTCGTAGTAGTAGTTTTTGCAGAACTTGATCTTCACCGTTTCGTCTCGCAGGGTTTTGGCCCAGCATCGCACGGTCAGAGGAGATCCTGTGGGGAAGTGCCTAGTGGTCTCTTCGGCTCTCCATTCGAAAGGTTGGAAAGCCAGTTCAGAAACTTTGCCCGAGGATGTGGACGTGTCGTCTGGAAATCTCGCCCTTCCAGACTCTTCTTGACAGTCGCGGTCCCCTTGCATTCTGCGTGCGTCGGGTGGTGGTAGAGTGGTAGTAGTAAACGTTGTTTAGCTCTGCAGATAGATTCCAACAACTTTTATTCTTGCTTTCTGGAAAGACCTGACGCTTAGTCAAGAGAGTCTGTCCGAAATGTAACAAACGTTTTAGTTTTTAAAATTTTTTATTCTTCCCTGCGACGTTGGGAAGGATAAATGTTAAAAAAAATAAAATAAATGTCGTACCAGGACTGTCTCTGCGGCACTGGCATCGTTCCAAATAATTATTATATTCAATTCTTTCTAAACCCTGCTCCCTACAGAACGTGCTATAGCGAAACGTCTGGTTTGCAAAAATGAAAGTGATATTATGCCAGTCATCGTCAATGGACTGTTGCGTCCAACCCAAGTCTGAACTGTTACTCTCTGCCAGATTTGATGTTGGTCCGTCTGCGGGGTCGTGCAGAAACACGCATGTCCTAGACGTACCAACTTGAATAAATGAAATTATATTCATCAATGGACTGTACGTCCAACCAACGTCTGAACTATTACTCGCTTCAAGATTTGATTTTGGTACGTCTGCAGGGTCGTGAAGAAACTCGCATTTCCTAGATGTACCAATGTGAAAAAATGAATTTATACTTATCAAGGGACAATACCTCAAACCAAGTTCTGAAAGAACATTCTCATCGAGATTTGATTTTGGTCTGTCTGTGAGGTAGTGCAGAATCTCGCATTTCCTAGACGAACTTGAAAAAACGAAATTATATTTACCAATGGACTGTACGTCTAACCAACGTCTGAAGTATTACTCTATTCAAGATTTGATTTTGGTCCGTCTGCAGAGTCGTGCAGAAACTCGCATGTCTTAGACTTACCAACTTAATAAATGAAATTATATTTATCAATGGACTACGTCTAACCCGCATGTCATAGACTTACCAACTTATAAAAATGTAATTATATATATCAATGGACGGTAGCGTCCAACCAAAGTCTGGACCTACTCTTCGAGTTTTGATGTTAGTCTGTCTGCGGTGTCGTGCAGAAACCCGCATTTCCTAGACGTACCAACTTGAAAAAAAATGAAATTATATTTATCACTGGACAGTACGTCCAACCAAAGTCTAAAATATAACTCTCTTCAAGATTTGATTTTGGTCCGTCACCTCGCATTTCCTAGACGAACAAACTTGAATAAATGAAATTATATTTATCAATGGACAGTAGCGTCCAACCAAAGTCTGGACCTACTCTTCGAGTTTTGATGTTGGTCTGTCTGCGGTGTCGTGCAGAAACCCGCATTTCCTAGACGTACCAACTTGGAAAAAAAAAGAAATTATATTTATCACTGGACTGTACGTCCAACCAAAGTCTAAAATATAACTCTCTTCAAGATTTGATTTTGGTCCGTCGCACGGTTGTGCAGAACCTCGCATTTCCTAGACGAACCAACTTGAATAAATGAAATTATATTTATCAAAGGACAGTAGCGTCCAACCAAGGTCTGAACTGTAATTCTCTTCAACATTTTGATTTTGGTCTGTCTGCAGGGTCGTGCAGAAACTCGCATGTCCTAGACGTACCAACTTGAAAATATGAAATTATATTTATCAAGGGACAGTACGTCCAACCAAAGTCTGAACTAGTACTATCTTCAAGATTTGATTTTGGTATGTCCGCAGGGTCGTGCAGAAACTCGCATGTCATAGACTTACCAATGTATAAAAATGAAATTATATTTATCAATGGATGGTAGCGTCCAACCAATGTCTGGACCTACTCTTCGAGTTTTGATGTTGGTCTGTCTGAGGTGTCGTACAGAAACTCGCATTTCATAGACGTACCAACTTGAAAAAAATGAAATTATATTTACCAATGGACTGTACGTCTAACCAACGTCCAAAGTATTACTGGCTTCAAGATGAGATTTTGGTCCGTCTGCAGAGTCGTGCAGAAACTCGCATGTCCTAGACTTACCAACTTAATAAATGAAATTATATTTACCAATGGACTGTACGTCTAACCACGTCTGAAATATTACTCGCTTCAAGATTTGATTTTTGTCTGTCAACAGGGTCGTGCAGAAACTCGCATTTCCTAGACTTACCAACTTAATAAATGAAATTATATTTATCAATGGACTACATCCAACCAATGTATGATCCATGACTCTCTTCAAGATTTGTTGGTACGTCCGCAGGGTCGTGCAGAAACTCGCATGTCCTAGACGTACCAACTTGAAAAAATGAAATTATATTTACCAATGGACTGAACGTCTAAAGTATTACTCGCTTCAAGATTTGATTTTAGTCCGTCTGCAGAGTCGTGCAGAAACTCGCATGTCCTAGACTTACCAACTTAATAAATGAAATTATATTTATCAATGGACTCTCTTCAAGATTTGATTTTGGTACGTCCGCAGGGTCGTGCAGAAACTCGCATGTCCTAGACGTACCAACTTGAAAAAATGAAGTTGTATTTACCAATGGACTGTACGTCTAACCACGTCTGAAATATTACTCGCTTCAAGATTTGATTTTTGTCTGTCTACAGGGTCGTGCTGAAACTCGCATTTCCTAGACTTACCAACTTAATAAATGAAATTATATTTATCAATGGACTACATCCAACCAATGTGTGGGCAGAGAAAGGCCCACATGAGAGAAGAGCAAAGAACAGTACAGTAGAACCTCTCTTATCCGGGCACCTTGGTTTCAAGGGGTGCCCGTATCTCAGATTTGCCCATATCTCAGAATGCATTCAAAATAGTGCTGCCAGCTGAACTGCCCATCCAAAAGCAGCTGTCAAATTTGCTATTTGGGATACTTTACCTAACCACAAGGTACATAGCAGCTGCCCGGTAGAGGGAGGTGCCCGTAACTTGGGAGTCTGGATAAGGGAGGTTCTACTGTATTTATTATTATTGTGTTGGTGTATGCATATCGAGAAAGGAACTATCATATCGTGTGTTGTGTGTGTGTTGGACAAGGAGTCATTGTATATTTTGTGAACATGCTCAGTAGTGCTGTTGTGGTTATTCAGGGCTCAAGCCCTCATGTAGTTGTGGTCATTCAGGGCTCAAGCCCTCATGTATGTAAGGGCCTTGCGCCCCTTGTATTGTTAGTGTGCATTTCAATAGCAAATTTCAATTCGTTGAGCTAAGGCTAGCTAGCACACTCTGGTGGCAGCATATTATAAGCTGTTACCAAGTGCGGGTACAATACCTAAGGGTACTAACATCACATACGACCCCCACAATTGGTGGCAGCGGTGGGATCTGAGGAGGAGACGCCCCGATCAGCCCAAGCGAACAACAAGACGAGCTCAAGGTGACCGAGGTGACTGCCAGCTCTACACTCGAGTCTCAGGACCACGAGGATTGCCAGTGTGGAAGAATCTACACTACCACTGTCTAAGGACGAGCAGCGAGGAGAAGAACGCCGCGGACAGGCACAGCTAACCTGAAGGACGGACCACTGAAGTGTCAGGACCCGTTGTAACCCCTGAAGGAGCAAGCTTAGCTTTCGCGGACAGTTTGTGTGTTGTGAAAATTACAAATTGTAAAGTCCAAGCTGCATTATTTTCTAATATTAATTTTGTTTTGTTCTCATCCTTGTAGTGTGTTTGACGGAGGCAGAGTACTCTTGCCCCCTATGACGGAGCCCGGACACAGGGAGGGTAAGCGGAGGACCAAGAAATTGCCAGCGGTATCCTCCGAGGAAGCACCATATAGGCCGACGGGCAAAGCCATTGTTATAGAAAGATCACCTTATCCTGCTAGGCCGTCGGACACAAGGTACAGAGAGGAGTCGGAAGGGGAAGGAACGGAGACCGAGAGGATGGAGGAAGCAGAAACAGGCAGAATGGCGAGGAAGTCTGAGGAGAGTGGAATGGAAACATTGGTGCGGTACTTGATGCAAAAGGATGAGAAGGAGAAGGAGAATAGAAGAGAGGCAGAGGGTGCCAGGAATGCGGAGATAGCGAGCCTGCTGAGGCAGATGAGCGAGGAGAATGCGATGAGGAGAAGAGAGGAAGAAGAGACTAATCGAACGGTCAGAGAGGAAGAACTCGCCCGTCGGAGAGAAGAGGAGGACCGGCGGAGGACACAGAAACTGGAAGACGACAGACTGAGAGAACAGAAAGAGTTACTGCAGGAAAAGCTTAAGGGGCTAGGTATGTACAAGGAGGGGAATGAGTTAGCAGCTTACCTGGAGAAATTTGAGAGGATCATGAGAGAGGGAGAAGTGAATGTGGAGAATTGGGGTGAGAGATTATACCCTAAGCTACCTGACCAGCTTTGTATGAGAATAGCCCAAGGGCGAGATGACGGGGTAGACTACGAGGGAATTAAGAAGGTTTTACTTAAGGCTACTGGGGAGACAGCCATTACCTATGGCAACCAGTTATTTGAAGTGAGTGGTGAGTTTTTCAAGGGGATGAACGCGGGAGAAATGGTTGGGTGGTTGAAGAGAATCGCGGGTGGATTGTGTCAAGGGTGTAAGAGTGTGGGAGAGTGCGAGTTGGCCATAGCTAAGGCCCTGATGAGGAGAGTTTTGCCTCAGAGTGGCAAGGCTTTCATGGAAATCAAGAGCAATAGTGATTGGGGGGAATTAAGAGAATCAGTGGAGGATTGGTTATCGGGCAGACAGAAGGGGAACTTCTTTAAGCCACTGGGTGGTGGACCTGTGGGGAAAGGATATCGAGAGAGTGTATACGGGAGAGAGAATGGGACTAGGAGTGGAGATAATAGGGATAAGGTTGGGAGTGCGATGAGTTACTTGACGTGTTTCAATTGCGGGGAGAAGGGACATAGAGCTACGGATTGCAAGAAGGAAGGGAAGTATGGTGGTGGATTCCTCCCGAGGGTCCTCACCTGCTACAACTGTGGCAAGGTTGGTCATAAAAGCACAGAGTGCACAGCTAGAAAGGGAACGACTCCGGTCAAGAAGGAGACCACCACCACTAAGATGTCAGTGTTACTGGATTCAATGTCTAAGAGAAAGGGGAATGTAGCGGTAGGGCTTGTGAACGGGGTGAAAACGGAGATATTAATAGATTCTGGGGCCGAGTTGGGGTCGGTGCCTAGAGAGTTTGTGCCTGAGGGGGCAAAATTGTGTAACGAAGTGCGAGTGGTAGGGTATGGTGGTGTTGAAAGAACTCAGAAGAGTTTCATGTGTGAGTTTATTGTGGGAGGTTATCGTAAGGTGGTGAAGACACTGATACAAGAGGATGGGGCACCGGGAGTTATGTGTATCTTGCCGGTTGCTTTCACGAATGATGTGGAGGAGGCAGCTTATAAGGGGGCTATAAAGGAGTATGTTTTAGGGAAAGAGAGAGTGGGTATGAATGTGCTGACAAGGAGTATGGCTAAGAAGGAAAAGGAGATGGATGAGAATGAGGAGGGATTTGTTGAGCAGGACTTATGGAGTGTAGTCACTCCTGAGAGTGAGGAGGTGCATGAACCTCTAGTTGGGGTAGATGACCAGTCCGAACCCTTAATCAGGCCCGAAACAGAGAGTAGGGTGGGGGAGGAATACGAGGGGGTTGAGGCTGAAGGTTCGCCTGACGCTGATGAACCCCCGGTCTCTGCTCCAACGGAGCCAGACGAAGGGAAAGCAATTCCTCTAGAGGAGTTGTCTTCTGGGAGTGGCAGTGAGAGTGAACTGAGTAGGGTTGCGGGAGAAATAGGCCCAGTAGGGGAGGGCCAGGATAAGGATGAGTTTGTGAAAGAGATCAAGAGTGACGAGGGGTTAAAGGAGTGGAGAGAATTAGCAGAGAGGAGAGAGAGAGGATTCAAGTGGAAGAAGGGAATCTTAGTGAGAAGTATGTACGTAAATTGGGAGGAATACAGGGACGTGATTGTACTGCCTAAGAGTTATAGAGAGAGAGTCATGATACTGGGGCATGATAGAAATGGACATTTGGGGGCAGATAAGGTGGCTAAGATGATTGGGAGACATTTTGCATGGCCGGGCATGGTGAGAGAGATAGTGGATTACTGCAAGAGCTGCAGGGTCTACCAGGTCAAAAGTAAGTATAGACCTCGGAGGGCGCCTGTTGTGGAGAGACCATATTGGCAGAGCCCTTCGAGAGTGTTGCAATTGACTTGGTTGGGCCCTTACCGAAAGGGAAGAATGGTAATAGGTATATCCTGACTTACATCTGTTTAGCGACCAAGTGGCCTGAGGCGGTGCCCCTTAGGGCTATTACCGCAAAGTCAGTAGTAGAAGGGCTGTGGTCGATATTTTCCAGGACTTCTATACCTGAAAGAGTTTTATCAGATCAGGGCACCCAATTCTGTAGTAAGGTGATGGGTCAATTTTGTGAATGGCTTGGCATTGAGAGAGTAAGGACCTCGGCCTACCACCCGGAAACTAACGGGTCGGTAGAACGAATGCATGGCACGATGAAGAGCATTTTGGGGAAGTGTGTGAGTGAAGGGTTAGACTGGGTAGGTCAGTTATGTTTCGTTATGTACGTGTTGAGGCAGATGCCTCACGCGGACTCAGGGTACAGTCCCTTCGACTTAGTTTATGGATTTAGAGTTAGGACGCCGTTGGATGCACTATATTACGGATTGTATGAGAAGGAGGTTGAAGGATTGAATGTGTGTGAGTGGGTAGCTAAGATGGCAGAGAGGCTTGAAAGTGTAAGGGATAGTGCGGCATTGAGAATAGCGAGGGGCAAGGAGAGTCGCATGCAGTATGCGAATAGGGGAGCAAAGTTGAGGGAGTTCAAGGAGGGGGATTTGGTATTGTACAGGGTGCCTGGAATGACATGCAAGTTGGCGGACTCGTGGGAAGGTCCGTATAAGGTTTTGTGTAAGAAGGGTAAGGTGAATTATAAAATAGCGAAGGTGGGTAAGGAGAAGCATGGGAAGGTTGTGCATGTAAACTGTTTGAAGGAGTATAGGGAGAGAGCTTTTATCGGGAGATTAGATGTTGTGTTGGAAGAGCAGGGTGAGAGGGGTAGCATTTTGAGTGGTGTGTGCGAGGGGTACAACGAGAGTGAGTTACAGGAGTTATTGGGGGAGTATGAGGATGTATTCTCGGACAGACCGGGGAACACAGACTTAGTGACATTGACAATCGACACGGAGGATTGTGAGCCGATTAGGCAGATGCCTTACTCGGTCCCGCTTGGCATTCGGGAGAAGGTCAGAAAGGAGTTGGAGTCACTGGAGGAGCAGGGTATCATTGAAAGATGTTGCAGCAGTTGGGCGTCGCCTTTGGTGCCTGTACGCAAGCCAGACGGGAGTATACGCTTATGTGTCGACTACCGTAAGCTCAATGCTAAAACTGTGAAGGAACCCTACTATATCCCCTCGTTTCATGAGATGATAGAGAAGGTTGGTGCAGGATGTGTTATGTCAAAGGTGGACCTAGCCAAGGGGTTCCACCAGGTGCAAGTGGCAGAGGGAGACCGGGACAAGACCTGTTTTGTCTGTCCCTTTGGGAAATTCAGATTTGTTAGGATGCCGTTCGGCCTTACGAACGCGCCAGCGGTATTCCAGAGACTTATGGACGGTGTATTGGTTGGGTGCGAGGAGTTCGCCCGTGTATATATCGACGACATCTTGGTCGTCTCTGTTGATTGGGAAAGGCATAGGGTGGAGTTGAGGAAGACGTTAGAGGCAATTCGGAGAGCGGGGCTGACGTGTAAGAGGGCAAAATGTTGTTTTGGGAAGCGGAGTTTGGAATTCTTAGGACATATGATTGGTGGAGGACGTGTGAGTGTACCAGCAGCTAGGGTGGAGGCGATTCGTGCTCATCCCCTACCCAAGACGAGAAAACAGCTGAGGGCATTCCTCGGCCTTGTGGGCTTCTATAGGAGGTTTATCGCAGGCTTCCACAAGTGGTCCTCCGTTCTTACGCCTCACACGTCGACGGCAATGTCTGGGGTGGTAAGCTGGACGAAGCCAATGTTGAATGCGTTTTATGAATTGTGTAATTCTTTGTGTGAGTCTGTGTGTTTATATGTACCATGTTCTAGTGATTCGTTTGTGTTAGAGAGCGATGCGAGCTCAACGGGGGTTGGAGCTGTCTTGTCGGTGGTGCGCCATGAGGAGAAGCTGCCTGTGGCGTTCTTTTCGAAGCAGTTGTCTGGAGCGCAGAGGAACTACAGCGCCCAAGAACTGGAAGGGCTGGGTGTCTACGAAGCCATCAACCATTTTTCGTTCTACTTGTATGGCCAGCGTTTCAAGGTGGTCACAGATCACAAAGGCCTAGTGAACATGCGTGAAGGTCGCCAGGAGAACAGACGAATTCACAATTGGTGTCTCAAGTTGGCGATGTACGACTTTGAAGTGGAGTATCGTGCGGGGAAGGAAAATGTTGTAGCTGATGATCTCAGCAGATGTCATGAGGGAGCAGATGACGAAGTCACCCGTCTTTTGGAGGAGGGGGGAGATGTGGGCAGAGAAAGGCCCACATGAGAGAAGAGCAAAGAACAGTATTTATTATTATTGTGTTGGTGTATGCATATCGAGAAAGGAACTATCATATCGTGTGTTGTGTGTGTGTTGGACAAGGAGTCATTGTATATTTTGTGAACATGCTCAGTAGTGCTGTTGTGGTCATTCACGGCTCAAGCCCTCATGTAGTTGTGGTCATTCAGGGCTCAAGCCCTCATGTATGTAAGGGCCTTGCGCCCCTTGTATTGTTAGTGTGCATTTCAATAGCAAATTTCAATTCGTTGAGCTAAGGCTAGCTAGCACACTCTGGTGGCAGCGTATTATAAGCTGTTACCAAGTGCGGGTACAATACCTAAGGGTACTAACATCACATACGACCCCCACACAATGTATGATCCATGACTCTCTTCAAGATTTGTTGGTACGTCCGCAGGGTCGTGCAGAAACTCGCATGTCCTAGACGTACCAACTTGAAAAAATGAAATTATATTTACCAATGGACTGTACGTCTAAAGTATTACTCGCTTCAAGTTTGGCCCATTCTTGAATACCTCGAGACAAGATTTTCGGTTGTCTACACACCAGGACAGGATTTGTCTGTGGACGAGGCAATGATCAAGTTTCAAGGCCGATCTACAATGAAACAATATATGCCTAAAAAACCAACAAAGAGAGGGATCAAGGTTTGGGTTTTAGCAGACAGTTCCAATGGCTATTTTTCCAGAATTCAGATTTACACAGGCAAGAAAGTAAATACAACAGAACACAATTTAAGCAGTAGAGTGGTGAAAGACCTTACCCAAGATTTCCAACAGAAATACCATCATGTCTTTTTTGACAACTTTTTTAATTCGAAACAGCTCCTGTGCGATCTTGAAGCCTTGGGTCTGTATGGATGTGGAACAGCCAGAAAGGATAGGAAGCACTTTCCCACTGATCTAAAAAAAGCAAAATTACGTTCCAGGTTTGTATTGATTATTATGTACATAAAAATACACTAGAAATAAAAATAAAAATAATAATACTCATAATAATAATAATAATAATAAATTATGACATAGATATAGTTTGCAATATTATAATAATAACAATAATGAATAACATAAATTTGTTGTGATAAAATATGTATGTATACACCTACCAGGGGAGAGTCTGTTACAGTGCAGTCTGACAATGTGTGTGCCACTGCTTGGATGGACACTAAAGTAGTCATGGCGATGTACACTGCATGTGATCCGACTGAGTCTTCCAGTGTGATGCGAAGGAAGAAAGATGGGACCAGAGCATCCATTACCTGTCCGGTAGCAATCAAGATATATAATGAGAAGATGGGAGGAGTTGATAGAGGTGATCAGCTGAGGGGCTACTATCATGTGAGGATGAAATGTAGGAAGGTTTATAAATATATCTATAACTTTCTGTTTGATGTGGCTATCACAAATGGTTTCATCGTCTACCACTATGGTCATCCAAGTTCAAAATTAAAAATCAAGGATTTCAGATGTCAACTGGCAAATGAACTCATTAGTAACTACTGTTCACGGGCAACCGTGGGATATGGAAAACCAAAGAAGCTATTGATGGCTCATTTCCCTTACATGAGTGAACAGAGGAAGAGGGGAAGATGCTCATTATGCAGAGAGAAGAAGAAAAGATCTGACACCATATGGGCATGCAGAGAGTGTGGTGTATGGTTATGCCACCCGGGCACTGCTGATGACTGTTTTGCTAAGTGGCATTTTAGAATGTAACATTTACCTCAGCCATTTATTTACCTTGCTTGAAACTTCACTTATTTGTATATTGTATCTTTTTATATCCTTACCTACTATGCTTATTTCTAAATAAACCACACCCGAATAACCTTACAATCATAAACAAAGTCTACCTATATATAGGGCGATAATATGGAGCTCTAAATCTTACTAACTTACTTGATCCACTAGCATGTTACTTCGTCCATGAATATAGCCTTCCATCAGTTCAGAAAAGAGTCGACGTATGATTTACAAAAACGTTTTTTTTGCTAACAATCAATAGCGTTTGTTCCCTAGGGGAGATGGTCTGCCCGCCTTAGCCTAACAGCGTCGATCTTTCTCTTTTTAGATAGCCTAGAGCGCACTCTATCTGCCGACAATACTTTCCCAAAGGCAATATTCTAACGTTCGTCTCCTAGGTCCGGTTTTGTGTGGCCCCCCCACCAAGCTATGAATCAGCCTATTGTCTCGTGAGAATGCGGCCGCGTTACGCGAGGCGCAATCGCAAATTTTAGTTCGCCGTTAATCGGTTAACCGATTACCGGCCAAATACACAAAATTGCGTATCACTTAGAGTTTACGCGGAAGCGCCAAATACGCAATTTTGCGTACAAGAAAGCGGGTACTTACTTTAGTGTACAGCTGCTCTCCAGAGCCTTGCTGAGTTGTTTTCCAGATTCCTGTGGTTACTACAGTCCTGCCACTATCTAATCAACATATCAGTAAGGTGGGTTTACATTAAACATTTTTTAGATTTTAACAGTTGAAAAAACAGTCATAATCACAAATGTGTATAAATATAATGATAATTTTTTTTTAAATATACTAAGGTAATAAAATGGCCTCAAGGGTTTTCTCCACAGAAGAGGTGCTTTCATTTGTTGTTGACAATGATGAACCTGATTATGATGACCCTCATGAGCCATTAGTAGATGGTAGTGATGAAGAATTCGAGTGGCTAGTGGAAGAGATGGAAAATACAGGAGGTAGTAATACAATATATAAAATAAAATAGCATATAAGTTTGGTTATATAAATGTAAAATAGAATATGAAGCAGATGAAGTAGAAGGTAAAGGAGGCAGTAAATACATAATATTTTTTAAAAAGCTTACAAATGACGTATATGTATATAACAGAATGTGAATCAGATATAGTTGAAGAAATTGAGACAAGGCTTACAGAAAGTGATGAGGCATCTGCAGTCACTTGTAATGGCACTAGAAAGACATCATCGTTTGAGACACCTTGGTCTGATAAAGTCACTTCTAACCCAATAGAAGATTTTTGTTCAGAAGTTGGTCCAACTGTCGAGATTCCTGAGACACCACTAGATATTTTTCTCCTGTTTTTTACACCTGAGTCTCTCAAGCATATTGAAGTGGAATCAAATAGATATGCCAAACAGATCATGACTTCTGAAGAATATGATGAATGGAAGCCTATTGATGTAGCTGACTTGAAAGCTTTCCTCGGATTTCAGATACTCATGGGTTTGAATAAGCTTCCATCTGTGGATGATTACTGGAAGCAATCTCAAGTGTATCATTATTCCCCAATAGCTGACAAGATTTCACGAAGACGATATAGAGAAATCAGTCGTTACCTCCACTACTCAGATAACTCTAAGTTAGCTTTACGAGGATCTGCTGGATATGATCGTTTGGGGAAAATTCGACCGTTGCTTGAACAGATCCAATCTCGTTGTGCCACCTTGTACAAGCCATCTAAGCATCTAGCAATAGATGAAGCCATGATAAAATTTCAGGGTAGATCAAGTTTGAAGCAATACATGCCCAAAAAGCCCATAAAGAGAGGGATAAAGGTGTGGGTACTTGCTGATAGCACAAATGGATATTTTTGTAGACTTCAAGTATATACTGGTCACCAGACTAGTGTAGAGCGTGGTCTTGGAGCACGTGTGGTAAAGGATTTATCCCAAGATATTTATGGAAAGTGGCACCATGTATACTTTGACAATTTCTTTACATCCAAGCAGCTTTTGTGCGATTTGGAGTCCCTTGGCACTTATGGGTGTGGTACAGCTCGAAAGGACAGATTGGGCTTTCCAGATGAATTATAAAATCCAAAGCTGAAATGGCGGTAAGTGATTAGTAATGTTTTTAAAAACTATTTTTATATACAAGGCCGTCGGAACCGCTGTGGCTGGTGAGGTTTCGGCCTCACCACTTTTTTTGCCGAAGTGGGCGTGGTTTTGTTTGCGCGAGCGCTTATTATCACGTTGCTTTTTAGCTTAGGTAAAAATGGCATCGATGTTGGAGTCCAAAGGTGAACTATGATTACTTAATTTTCCACACGATTGACTTTGTTTACCGAACTCAAATTAGTCTTCTATTCAATTTATTCACACTTTCAATTTATATAAACTTATGGAAATCTACCTGCATACAATGTTTTTTTCTTTTTGCCTGTGTACTTTACTTGCACCACCCCACCTTGAGCATGCTTATAAAACTACCAGTCATTCAGTCATTTTTTAGTTGTTGTTCTTGTTCTAGTCGTTGTGATTACATTATATTAAAGAACCTCGTGAACTAACCTTACCTAGCTAATCACCATTGTGAGTGTAGCCAGAGCTAAAATACAGTCAACTAGCTACTAAAATTTAGGCTGCATTCAATCATCCATGAACTAGAAAGCTGCAAGTGCCAGTAGTTGGAACAGAGCCGCACAAGCCATCCTCTCCTCCATAAGGAGAGAATTGTGGAAGAAAAATGTCGTAAAAAGATCGTTTTTGCTCCAGTGGTTCCAAAGGTGGCCTTGGCTTCATTATTGTGAAGATGTGGATGCAGCATTCTGCTTCATTTGTGTGAAAGCCTACTCTGAGAATAAGCTTAATTCAGTAAGTAATCTTGAAACCACCTATATTTCATCTGGCTACACTAATTGGAAGGATGCATGTGTTAAATTTCCAAACCATGAGTCCAGTAGATGCCATCAGGATGCAGTACTGAAGACCATTACTCTCCCTGCAACTACCAAGGATACAGGGATAGATTGGAGCATCGACAGTGTTTTTTGAAATCACTACAAATGTCCGGTTCTTAGCTAGGTAAGCATTACCTCTTTGAGGAGGTGGGGATGAAAGTGATTCCAATTACATGCAATTGCTTAAATTCCGTTGGGAAGATGACTCTGGGGTATTTTAATGGATAAAAAAGAAAACAGATAAGTATACATCTGGTGATATGCAAAATGAAATGATTAAAGTAATGGCACTTCAAGTCCTTCAAGAGGTTGCCAGTTCAATACATTCAGCATCTTTTGTTACCTTGATGGTTGATGTGAGCAAGTTGTATTGTGTATTCATTGCGTTGATGCTAACTTTGAAGTCCATGAAGACTTCATTGGCTTGTTCATGGTGGGTGCAACGATTACTGCAGTAATTTGATATTCCTAGGCGTTCAAATCTTTCTATTGCCAAAGTAAGAGGGCAGTGTTACGATGGTGCTGCTACAATGAATGTCAGGTAACTGGAGTAGTTGCTAATAAAGTATTAAAAGAAGAGCCTGAAGCTTTGTACACACACATATTGGCCTCACCACTTTGTATTTGCTTCCGACCCCCCTGATATATAATATATATATATATATATATCAGGGGTGATAATCTCACGGTTCAGTCAGATCACATCACAGCATCTGCATGGTTAGATAGAAGAACGGTGAATGTCATGTCAACGGGCTGTAATACATGTAAGGATGGCACTGTTCTTCGTCGTCAGAAAGATGGTAGTCGTACAGAAGTCTCGTGTCCTGTAGCAGTTGTAGAATACAACAAGTATATGGGTGGTGTAGATCGAGGAGATCAGCTACGGGGCTACTACCAATGTAACTTCAAGAGTCGAAAGTTTTATAAGTACATTGGACACTTTCTTTTTGGAGTTGCTGTTACGAACTCTTATATTTTGTATCGCATGAACAATCCTGGGAAGAAGCATAACATCAAATCCTTTTGTGAGAAATTAGCACTCCAGCTAACTGAGGATTATTGCTCTCGACAAAAAGCTGGACGATTTGGTGGACATTACCTTCCACGACTTGCAATTCGACATTTTCCTCGCAAATTTGAAAATGTCACTGGGTCATGGAAGAAGAGAGGAAAGTGTTCTCTGTGTTTGAAGAACAGGAAGAGACACGACACGCCATGGTTTTGCATGGAATGTGGAGTTTGGCTATGCCACACTGGTGAAACTGAAGACAGCTTTCTTCTATGGCATAGCCATTCTGAAACTGAGCCTTGAAAAAAAAAAGAAAAAAATACAATCTGTCACTTTATTTCATTTATAGTATCTTCATACAGTAGTTTTATGTCATATAATATTTGTACTTATTTAGCTAAGTTTCTGAGTTACTATAATTCACTTGAAGTAGTAACTTGGTGTTTTTATATTTGATAAACTTCAGCTCACTAGTTCTGCTGCATAGCAACTGAATTAAACTTCAACGCGCTGCAGGCGTTTTGCTTTCTTAGCGCTACCGGAGAAACCTCCGCTCAGCGCAACTATCATAAACAGAAAGAGCATTTTATAGCCTACCGTTAACCTGTACCGATCAAAACCCACGAGCTATACTTTTCTTGTTATAGAGCCGCAAGTTCACACAACTTTATAAGGGCTATTTCCGGCGACACTAATTCGGCGTTTCACGAACGCGATTTCGCGATTAAATGCGGCCGATAATCGGTTAATAGCTCCGTCACAGGGGTCACTGGGACGAAAGGGACTCGCATGAAATGGCATCAGCAGCAGGAGAGCCCTCCTCCTCCAAAAGCGAGCGCTTTTTGATAAACATCTTGGCGTACACCGAGTGAGCGTTTTCCATGTTCACGACTTCGCCTATGACAATGAAACCCTCCACTGGCCTGTTCAGAGAAACTTTCCTCGTTCCCACGGTGACTTGCATGTTTTCGCTGTGACCGCATATGGTCTGCAGAGGTCGTCCAGGTTGTTCTTGATTTTGTGGTCGATGTAATAGCGCTTGTCCAATTCCAGCTCTGGGTCCTGGAGATAGTCCGACACCAGAGTCATCCTCAGTCCCAGGTTGGCCTTGCGTTGGGAGCTCGAGCTCTTCTTCCTTTTGGTGATGAGGTATTCGAACCTGGAGTAAGGCTGGATCCTCTGCCCTTTCTTTTCCATCATGTCCAAAAAGGTCTTCCCGATGCTGGTGCCGCTCACGCCTTCGTAGTTGGCCTTCATGGTGGACACGCACGTGGAGTAGTCGTCGGTGTTGAACACTTCCAGCACTTCCAAAGACACTTGCAGCAGCACGTCCGTCTTGCTCCTTCCAGACAGCGCCATTCTCACCACTTTCTCGTACATCTTCCTTGCCACTTCCACCGAGTCTCTCCTCTTGAGGATGGTTCCCCTGTGGTACAGCGCGGGAGTGGAGCCCGAGGGGTCGTCCGAGTCGCCACCTTTCTCCTGGAGATACTTGGTGGCGCAGGTGGGATCGTAAAAGTAGGCGCAGTATTTTGTTTTCTTGATGGCCAACATGGCCATGGCTTTCTCGAACTCGACGGTGATGTTGGATCCCAGCAGGGGTCCGTCTGGAGATGCTTCGCCGTTGATCAACTTCTCGATGGTGTTTCCCAGAGCCACGCAAGATGCCTGGTCCCGCGCGTGCTTCTTGGACACCACCACCATGGTGGAGTCTGTGTCGCCGTATATCTCTCTGCCTCCGTACCGATCCACGATCATGTCTCGCATGGAGTGGATCAGCTTTCTTCCTTTGGCGGTGACGGCTTGGGCTGCATCGGAATGGAAGAGCAGGCCTTTGGAAAACCCCATGGACCCGTACAGCGAATTGGACGTGAGCTTGAGAGCCAGCTGATTGCTGTTGAGGATCCCGCGTGCGTATGCGTCGTTTTTGGGCAGATTTTTCATTTCCCGCTTGACTTGTTTCCTAAGCTCTGTCAGAGTCCTGCACAGGGAGGGTTTTATTCATTCTGGACTCTTGAGAAATTTCACCACTTTTGCGTTTTCTCCAACTTGGCCTTCGCCGTCGTCGTCGTCGACGTCGTCGTCTCCTGTAGTTCTTCTTTTTCTCGTCCCCCTTTCCCGTCTTCCCCTGTAGGAAGACCCTTCCTTCGCGTATTTGGACAGCTTCAGTTGCTTGCGAGGTTTGGGCTTGACTCCCGCAGCTTTTCTTTTGTGGCACTCTCCTTTCTGGATAAAAGAAGTAGCAGAAGAAGAAGAATACGAAGACGACGACGCCTCTCGGTTTCCGTGGCCTTCGTCGTCCTCCTCGTCGCGTTCCACTTCTATCGAGTACATCTGGTCTTCTCGGTACATGTGCCACTTGGACTCGGGAACGTACGTGGTGTAGCAAACGTTGAAGCTCCTCATGATGCTGGGATAGAGAGAACAGAAATCCATGACTATCACCAAGTTGTGGACCCCAGGGACAGGTGTGGCCACGGCTCCTCCTTTATAACTTTCGCTTTCTTCTTCAGATATGCTTCCTCCTCCTCCTCTGCCGCTGCAGTTCACCACCAGGTTCCTGGCCGCGGAGACGTTGTACACCATGGACAGGCAACTGAACTGCTGCCCCTTGGCGAACACGCTGTAAGGCGTGATTCCGAATATCCTGCCGTACACCATGCTGGTCACCCATATGTTGTTCTTTTCTAAGATGTCCAGGACAAGTTCAGAGTCCACCAGGCAGTAATCGGACACTTTCTTCATGGTCTTGACGCCTCTGAGCTTGGCCTCTCTTTTCTCGTCCTCTATGGTCTGTTTTGCAATTTTCATCTTCTTGGCACGTTCGGTTTGGCAGGAATTTCCGAGTCCTGCTGCTGCTGCTGAGTCGGCGTCCTCCTCGAAATCCATGATATCAAAGTCGTCCGCGCAAGCTTCTTTGTCGTTGTAGTAGCAGCATCCTCCTCCTCCTCTTCCTCGGTCGTCGTCGTCGTCGTCGTAGTAGCGGCCGCCACCGCGTCCTCCTCTCTTCTTTTCTCCAACAGACGCCGCCGCCGACGACGTGGCAGTTTTGTACTCCCTGTAAGCTTTAAACATGTCTTGGGGAGAAACGTCCAGCTTGGACTTGCCCAGAATCACCTTGGCAATGTTGTCCAGCTTGTACGTGTCCAAGTTGTGCTCTCTCTCCACGGCCATCATCAGGTCCATGCTGATCCTCCCCTCCATGTCGAACGCTTCCACAGTCCTGCTGGCGAACGATTTCTTTTCATCCAAAGTCTTTGCCAGGTGCTCCTTGTTGGTGACGTGCTTGGTGGAGGTCAATCTGCAAAACGGAAACCTGGACGTCCTGTCCATGGAAGGGAGTTCTGCGTTCAGAGCGCTGAAGCACCTGTAAAACATGTACTTCATGCCGAAGGCCCATATGTTGTGGCCTATCAGAACGTCCGGGTCCTCTTCGGAGACGCAAACCCTTTCACGAGAGACGGCTCGTCTGGAAACATTCTCAGCTCGTATCCCAGCTCGTTCTCGTCGTCGTCGAGGCCTTCGGAGACGTCGAACAGCGTAAACAGAATCTTCTTCCTGGACGAAGGGTCGCCCGAGACTTGGAACACGGCAGATGCCATGAATATCTCGTCCCCTGCCACCGTGGCTTTGGGAAGACTTTGTCTCCTCGGGAAGAGTACACTTCGAGGTCGAAAGAAAGGATCTTGCAGCGAGCCATGCACCCGGGAGGGTCGTCCAGTTTCCGCAAGCTGGCAGGGCAGCCCACGTACTCGATGCACTTCTTATCGTCGGTCATGAGAGCCGAACGGTCCACCGCGGCGACCCTGGTGATCATCCATTCTGTTGGAGACACACCCGTGGCAGAGAAGAACTTGGTGAGCACGGGTATCTCCGTTTCGTACACGGGAAACGTGAACCTGCCCCACGGCTATTCTATTCCGCTCTTCAGGTATTTGGCGCAAGCTCTGGTGCTGGACTTGGAGAAGAACTGGAGGACGAAGAATGTCTTGAAACCGCTCCACGAACTGTCGTACAGCAGCTTTTTGCTGGCCAGCTGAGCGTGGACCGGACTGTCTTTGAGGAGCCTGGAGGCCAGCGTCTGACGCAGAGCCGTTCTCTTGGATTTGGTCCAATCGCAAGGCGCCCCTCCGTCGTCCTTGTCGGGGAGCTCCACGTAAAGCTCGTAGTAGTAGTTTTTGCAGAACTTGATCATCACCGTTTCGTCTCGCAGGGTTTTGGCCCAGCATCGCACGGTCAGAGGAGATCCTGCGGGGAAGTGCCAAGTGGTCTCTTCGGTTCTCCATTCGAAAGGTTGGAAATCCAGTTCAGAAACTTTGCCCGAGGACGTGGACGTGTTGTCTGGAAATCTCGCCCTTCCAGACTCTTCTTGACAGTCGCGGTCTCCTTGCATTCTGCGTGCGTCGGGTGGTGGTGGAGTGGTAGAGTGGTAGTAGTAAACGTTGTTCAGCTCTGCAGATAGATTCCAACAACCTTTATTCTTGCTTTCTGGAAAGACCTGACGCTTAGTCAAGAGAGTCTGTCCGAAATGTAGCAAACGCATAGGTGCCAACTTTCCAGAATCTATTTCAGGGACAAAAACCACACCCTGGCTACACCCAAATAACACACCCACAATGACATAATTTTTAATGACATCATCTATGCAAAAGTTTAAAATAACAATAGCTGTTCTTCTTCTTCCACAGCTATAAGTAAATAACCAAGGGCGTACTACTTCACTATGAGCAGATAATGCACAGCAGATGGAAAACGTAAACTAATGAGGCTTTCTTCTGAATAGACAGGATTAAAATCAGTCGATTCTACCTACTGTGTCCGAAGAAATATTCTGATATTCACAGGATTCAGCAGTACAGCACTGTTAACTTGTAGCTAAAGCTACTAGACTTTCTTGTTAAATAAAATTAATCAATTGTTTCATTTACTTATATGTATATGAAAATTGATGAAATGATAAAATTGTGATCCGAGTTGAAGGTGGAGTGCTGCCTGAGTTGGTCCTAATCCTTACAATAAACGGCATCTATAGTAGTGAAGAAAAGGAATTGGCATAAACACGGCTTTGACAAGCACACAATTTAACAGCAAACAGCTTAAGGGTGCTCGCACATAGCAACGCGCGTGCACTTTTTTCCGTGAATTTAACCACAGAAATGTGGCATCCTGTTTCGTGGAATAGTACCACGCGAATTGATAACGCGTGTGGGGAGAGTTCCCGCGATCAGGATATTCTCTAACTATTCCCGCGGCTTGGAAACCACGCGTGGTTTGCTGCAATAATTCTGCTGGTTTACTGTTACTCACTGTGTGGTTGCTGTCTCTGGAGACTGTTGTGGGTTGCTGTTGCTCAACCATGCCCAAGAGAATATCTGCCAAAAAGAAGCTGCAACTGGCTGAAGCCACCAAAAGGAGGAAACTGCTTTATACTTCAAGCACACAACTGATGTTACGTTTTATCTCAACAAAACATATAACAAAATATAGGGAAAAATTATTTTATGCTTGCACAACAAAATATACTTTGTTATAATACACCAAATAATAAAATTGCAGTAGTGGAGTCTCCTGAGCTTGACCTTGTAGCACCAGGTGCGAATGCTGAAGGTGATGCTATGAACACCACCATGTCAGTGAGCACACTCACAGCTACAGAGTTACCCCAGCTTGCTGGAGGTGATGGTGGAAGTGTTACCTCTGTAGTTGAGGAGTCCAGCTTGGTGTCAACTTCAGCAATCCTTGCGATTGAGGACCTGAGCAGTTCAATATGTAAGTCATATGATTAAATGATAAAAAAAGGTGTAATGCTATTCTAGCCATAACTACTAATTAAAAAAATAATTTATTGACACACAAAATAAGCAAATAAATAAATAACTATTTGATATAACACCCATTGTGAGAAATGACAGGTAAAGTACGTGGGAGAATACATCGGAGAGGGCAGGGGTGATATCAAGTACGATGACAAGGACATATATGCTGACCTAGAAGATGAGTATCAGCAGAATTTAGGAGGGGGCAGTGATGAAGCAGGTGATTCACCTGTAAATTGGTGATTCTCGTCCCCCACTGGTTCTGTTTGATTGCGAGACAACTGGGTTGTGCATCTATGTTGATCACATCACGGACATCGCTGCCACAAAGTGATGAATCCTCCTATCACCCTCAATGATCCTACGTTCTAAGCCTTGTGAGAACTGGCCGAAACATTTCATCTGCTGGTAATAATGTACAGATATTTAACTAGTAAATTACAACTACATTTACAATGATAATTTAAAATCAATTCTATAATTATTAATTAAGATAATACTATCGATAAATTTATAATTTATAAAGTTTCCAAGGTTACTGGCATAACAAATAACATGCTAAGGCGTAAGAATCCTCTCTCAGTGGTACTCCGCTATTCTTAGAGACCTCATCATCCTGGTAAAAATAATTATATAAATTTTAAAAAAATGGAAAAAATATTTCTGTCTCTGTCTATTAGTGCTAGTAGCTCACAATGGGTTTGCATTTGACTTCCCTATCCTTCTGGCTGAGGTGGAACAGAAAGCAGAACTGCAGCTGACCCTCTTTCAATCAGCCAATATGCATTTCAGTGATACCCTTCCTTTGCTGAGGAAGGTACTTTACTACTACTGTAGCTAAAATTAGATAGTTACGTACATGCACTTATATATTAATTTGCTTTATAGCAGGATGGGGAAGTCATTTTACAAGGCTCACCTTTCGGTTTGGAGAAACTCCACAAAAAAGTCACCGGAGATGAAGTTGCAGTCAAGGCCCCTCTAAAATTAAATATAAAGCCTAATAATTATAGTTATTTGTATAAACTGTAGGAGCACACAGGGCCCTACCTGATGTATTGGCTATAGAGTGAGTCTTCAAGCACCAAGACATCAGACCACATTTGGCAGCTCTCTCCATTAGGTTCCCCCATGAGCAGACTAAGCTGTGGATACAGCAGAAAAGGATTTTCATGAGAGCAGCATCACTGATCAAAGCCATTGGAAAGCCTACACTTACCTCTACACAGGCTAAGAAGCTGGACTCTCTGGGCTTCACATTCGACTCTCTGTCACTCCTTCGCCAGCAGTGTGGAGGAACAGTAGGGTTTCAAGCGGCTTTGAAGGAGCAAGCCGCTTAGAGAGAAGCTGACAAAGGCCATTCATAAGTCCCGCTAAAGTAGCCTCCCCTGCTGCTCCGCTGCGTCCGGGCTGGCTCCAGCAGTGTCGATATCTGCTTCAGCTTCTTTTTTTTCACGCCCGGCTCTTCTCAGAGGCGAATAAACAAAAGATTTCACCACCTCCGTATACTAGGGCGGGGCTAAAATTGGGGCGGGGTGCATGGAATTAATGTTAGCGTAGTTTTAATTTCTGTTCTGTAAACTACTTTGGACTTTATCTGAGGAATGGGGAATGGAAATGACTTCAAATATGGAACAGAGCTCAACCAGAGTCTAGTCAGCAAAATGTTCGATACAATTTTCAAAAAAAATTTTTTTTTCACAAAAAAAAGATCTAATAGAGCGTGCAAAAGTCAATAAGTTAAAAGCAATATTGAATAAAGAAAAAATGGATCGAAGCTATTGTAGGCATCGGGTCGGAGAAGTAGTAGGCGAAGTATGGCCGCTCTAGGTGCGGTACTGGCGAAGGAGTTTTAGCTTTTGTATGAGAAGATAGAAGGGTCATATCTCTTGAAGCGGCCACTTGTTACTTCTGAATTCAGGTATGTAGACTTCTACGGTAGTAGTAAATAAGGTCCACCTGCAGAAAACGGTCTGAATACAACAGAAAAATAAAAATTCTTCCCTAGCAACCAGACTCAATTAACCGCGTGGGAGGTGCGTGGGAAGTGTGCGAGCACCCTTAAGTGAGGCTGTATTACAAGTTGCTAGCTAAATGATAGCTATAATCACTGTGATATTTGCTATACGGCAGTTAATATTGAACAGGTAGACAAATAGTCTTACCTACATCCTATCAGGTGGTCCTGTACCCTCTGTGATGACAGGGCACTCTGTCTATCCTGTTTCCACACTCGCAACCTAAGCTAATCGCGACACAAAGCTAGAAACGCAGCAATCTGAGAAGAAGCCATTGTTTACAAAATTCTTAATGGAGACTGCCGCATGATCAATTGAGCCATACCGCGTAACTAAAAGCGGGCGCGTTTTGAGCGGGAAACCTGTGGTTTTTCTATTCCCATAGACTTTTGTATTGAGTTTTGGAATATCCCTATCTCTCCGGTTTTGGAATATACTGAGGTAATATTTTTAACCGCTTCGGCGCAAGCTTTCCAATGGTGCTAACCCTGGATGCGTAGCTGCTTCCATTCTAAAATTATTCAAGTTTTTCTTGCGGCCAACTCAACCTGCAGGCTTCCGGGACATACCATAGAGCTATTTTGCACTTTCCGGGACTCCGTGACAGAGTGATAAATCCGGGACTGTCCCGGATGATCCGGGACAGTTGGCACCTATGCAAACGTTTTATTTTATTTTTATTTTTATTCTTCCCTGCGACGTTGGGAAGGATAAATGTTTAAATTTTAAAAAAATGTCGTACCAGGACTGTCTCTGCGGCACTGGCATCGTTCCAAATAATTATTATATTCAATTCTTTCTAAATCCTGCTCCCTACAGAACGTGCTATAGCGAAACGTCTGATCTGTGCGTCAGACGGACTATGGGGGAATGAAAGAAATGCAGATGTGACGGACCTACTTTTGTTTCGCTCAGATGATGCACAGACTCGCGCGACGCTTGCACCTTCGGGATTGCCTGCCTGCCTTCCTGCGTGCCACCCTGCAGGCGATCTAGGCCGTGCCACGAGTCTTTTGGAGAAAGATTCAATGTAACATATGTGGGTATATGTATATTTTTTTTTCCTCCTACCGAAGCACTCAGGGTAAAAAAATGCAAACAACAGCGATTCTTAACCGTCTACCCTCGTCCATGTGCGCGGGTTAATAGCTCCGTCGCAGGGGTCACTGGGACGAAAGGGACTCGCTTGAAACGAGCGCTTTTTGCTAAGCATCTTGGCGTACACCGAGTGAGCGTTTTCCATGTTCACGACTTCGCCTATGACAATGAAACACTCCACTGGCCTGTTCAGAGAAACTTTCCTCGTTCCCACGGTGACTTGCATGTTTTCACTGTGACTGCATATGATCTCGCAGAGGTCGTCCAGGTTGTTCTTGATTTTGTGGTCGATGTAATAGCGCTTGCTCACTTCCAGTTCTTGGTCCTGGAGATAGTCCGACACCAGAGTCATCCTCAGTCCCAGGTTGGCCTTGCGTTGGGAGCTCGAGCTCTTCTTCCTTTTGGTGATGAGGTATTCGAACCTGGAGTAAGGCTGAATCCTCTGCCCTTTCTTGTCCATCATGTCCAAAAAGGTCTTCCTGATGCTGGTCCTTCATGGTAGACACGAACGTGGAGTAGTCGTCGGTGTTGAACACTTCCAGCACTTCCAAAGACACTTGCAGCAGCACGTCCGTCTTGCTCCTTCCAGACAGCGCCATTCTCACCACTTTCTCGTACATCTTCCTTGCCACTTCCACCGAGTCTCTCCTCTTGAGGATGGTTCCCCTGTGGTACAGCGCGGGAGTGGAGCCCGAGGGGTCGTCCGAGTCGCCACCTTTCTCCTTGAGATACTTGGTGGCACAGGTGGGATCGTAAAAGTAGGCGCAGTATTTTGTGTTCTTGATGGCCAGCATAGTCATGGCTTTCTCGAACTCGACGGTGATGTTGGATCCCAGCTGGGGTCTGTCTGGAGATGCTTCGCCGTTGATCCACTTCTCGATGGTGTTTCCCAGAGCCACGCAAGATGCCTGGTCCCACGCGTGCTTCTTGGACACCACCACCATGGTGGAGTCTGTGTCGCCGTATATCTCTCTGCCTCCGTACCGATCCACGATCATGTCTCGCATGGAGTGGATCAGCTTTCTTCCTTTGGCGGTGACGGCTTGGGCTGCATCGGAATGGAAGAGCAGGCCTTTGGAAAACCCCATGGACCCGTACAGCGAATAGGACGTGAGCTTGAGAGCCAGCTGCTTGCTGTTGAGGATCCCGCGAGCGTACGCATCGTCCTTGGGCAGATTTTTCATTTCCCGCTTGACTTGTTTCCTAAGCTCTGTCAGAGTCCTGCACAGGGAGGGTATTATTCCTTCTGGACTCTTGAGAAATTTCACCACTTTTGCGTTTTCTCCAACTTGGCCTTCGCCGTCGTCGTCGTCATCGTCTCCTCTAGTTCTTCTTTTTCTCGTCCTCCTTTCCCGTCCTCCCCTGTAGGAAGACCCTTCCTTCGCGTATTTGGACAGCTTCAGTTGCTTGCGAGGTTTGGGCTTGACTCCCGCAGCTTTTCTTTTGTGTCACTCTCCTTTCTGGATAAAAGAAGTAGCAGAAGAAGAAGAATACGAAGACGACGACGCCTCTCGGTTTCCGTGGCATTCGTCGTTCTCGTCGCGTTCCACTTCTATCGAGTACATCTGGTCTTCTCGGTACATGTGCCACTTGAACTCGGGAACGTACGTGGTGTAGCAAACGTTGAAGCTCCTCATGATGCTGGGATAGAGAGAACAGAAATCCATGACTATCACCTAGTCGTGGACCCCAGGGACAGGTGTGGCCACGGCTCCTCCTTTGTAACTTTTGCTTTCTTCTTCAGATATGCTTCCTCCTCCTCCTCTGGCCCTGCAGTTCACCACCAGGTTCCTGGCCGCGGAGACGTTGTACACCGTGGACAGGCACCTGAACTGCTGCCCCTTGGCCAACACGCAGTAAGGCGTGATTCCGAATATCCTGCCGTACACCATGCTGGTCACCCATATGTTGTTCTTTTCGAAGACGTCCAGGACAAGTTCAGAGTCCACCAGGCAGTAGTCGGACACTTTCTTCATGGTCTTGACGGCTCTGAGCTTGGCCTCTCTTTTCTCGTCCTCTATTGTCTGTTTTGCAATTATCATCTTCTTGGCACGTTCGGTCTGGCAGGAATTTCCGAGTCCTGCTGCTGCTGCTGAGTCGGCGTCCTCCTCGAAATCCATGATATCAAAGTCGTCCGCGCAAGCTTCTTTGTCATCGTAGTAGCAGCATCCTCCTCCTCCTCCTCCTCGGTCGTCGTCGTAGTAGCGGCCGCCACCGCGTCCTCCTCTCTTCTTTTCTCCAACAGACGCCGCCGCCGACGCCGCCGCCGCCGTGGCAGTTTTGTACTCCCTGTAAGCTTTAAACATGTCTTGGGGAGAAACGTCCAGCTTGGACTTGCCCAGAATCACCTTGGCAATGTTGTCCAGCTTGTATGTGTCCAAGTTGTGCTCTCTCTCCACGGCCATCATCAGGTCCATGCTGATCCTTTCCTCCATGTCGAACGCTTCCACAGTCCTGCTGGCGAACGATTTCTTTTCATCCAAAGTCTTTGCCAGGTGCTCCTTGTTGGTGATGTGCTTGGTAGAGGTCAAGCTGCAAAACGGAGACCTGGACGTCCTGTCCATGGAAGGGAGTTCTGCGTTCAGAGCGCTGAAGCACCTGTAAAACATGTACTTCATGTCAAAGGCCCATATGTTGTGGCCTATCAGAACGTCCAGGTCCTCTTCGGAAACGCAAACCCTCTCACGAGAGACAGCTCGTCTGGAAACACTCTTTGAGGAGCCTAGAGGCCAGCGTCTGACGCAGAGCCGTTCTCTTGGATTTGGTCCAATCGCAAGGCGCCCCTCTGTCGTCCTTGTCGGGGAGCTCCACGTAAAGCTCGTAGTAGTAGTTTTTGCGGAACTTGATCATCACCGTTTCGTCTCGCAGGGTTTTGGCCCAGCATCGCACGGTCAGAGGAGATCCTGCGGGGAAGTGCCAAGTGGTCTCTTCGGCTCTCCATTCGAAAGGTTGGAAAGCCAGTTCAGAAACTTTGCCCGAGGACGTGGACGTGTCGTCTGGAAATCTCGCCCTTCCAGACTCTTCTTGACAGTCGCGGTCTCCTTGCATTCTGCGTGCGTCGGGTGATGGTGGAGTGGTAGAGTGGTAGTAGTAAACATTGTTTAGCTCTGCCGATAGATTCCAACAACTTTTATTCTTGCTTTCTGGAAAGACCTGACGCTTAGTCAAGAGAGTCTGTCCGAAATGTAACAAACGTTTTATTTATTTTTTAATTTTATTCTTCCCTGCGACGTTGGGAAGGATAAATGTTAAAATAAATAAATAAATGTCGTACCAGGACTGTCTCTGCGGCACTGGCATCGTTCCAAATAATTATTATATTCAATTCTTTCTAAACCCTGCTCCCTACAGAACGTGCTATAGCCAAACGTCTGATCTGTGCGTCAGACGGACTATGGGGGAATGAAAGGAACGCAGATGTGACGGACCTACTTTTGTTTTGCTCAGATGATGCACAGACTCGCGCGACGCTTGCACCTTCGGGATTGCCTGCCTGCCTTCCTGCGTGCCACCCTGCAGGCGATCTAGGCCGTGCCACGAGTCTTTTGGAGAAAGACTCGACGTCACATATGTGCGTATATGTATTTTTTTTTTCCTCCTACCGAAGCACACAGGGAAAAAAATGCAAACAACAGCGATTCTTAACCGTATACCCTCGTCGATGTGCGCGGGTTAATAGCTCCGTCGCAGGGGTCACTGAGACAAAAGGGACTCGCTTGAAATGCCTCTTCCTTCAAAAGCGAGCGCTTTTTGCTAAGCATCTTGGCGTATACTGAGTGAGCGTTTTCCATGTTCACGACTTCGCTTATGACAATGAAATACTCCACTGGCCTGTTCAGAGAAACTTTCCTCGTTCCCACGGTGACTTGCATGTTTTCGCTGTGACCGCATATGGTCTCGCAGAGGTCGTCCAGGTTGTTCTTGATTTTGTGGTCGATGTAATAGCGCTTGTCCACTTCCAGCTCTGGGTCTTGGAGATAGTCCGACACCAGAGTCATCCTCAGTCCCAGGTTGGCCTTGCGTTGGGAGCTCGAGCTCTTCTTCCTTTTGGTGATGAGGTATTCGAACCTGGAGTAAGGCTGAATCCTCTGCCCTTTCTTGTCCATCATGTCCAAAAAGGTCTTCCTGATGCTGGTCCTTCATGGTAGACACGAACGTGGAGTAGTCGTCGGTGTTGAACACTTCCTGCACTTCCAAATACACTTGCAGCAGCACGTCCGTCTCGCTCCTTCCAGACAGCGCCATTCTCACCACTTTCTCGTACATCCTCCTTGCCACTTCACCGAGTCTCTCCTCTTGAGGATGGTTCCCCTGTGGTACAGCGCGGGAGTGGAGCCCGAGGGGTCGTCCGAGTCGCCACCTTTCACCTGGAGATACTTGGTGGCGCAGGTGGGATCGTAAAAGTAGGCGCAGTATTTTTTCTTCTTGATGGCCAGCATGGTCATGGCTTTCTCGAACTCGACGGCGATGTTGGATCCCAGCAGGGGTCCGTCTGGAGATGCTTAGCCGTTGATCCACTTCTTGATGGTGTTTCCCAGAGCCACGCAAGATGCCTGGTCCCACACGTGCTTCTTGGACACCACCACCATGGTGGAGTCTGTGTCGCCGTATATCTCTCTGCCTCCGTACCGATCCACGATCATGTCTCGCATGGAGTGGATCAGCTTTCTTCCTTTGGCGGTGACGGCTTGGGCTGCGTCGGAATGGAAGAGCAGGCCGTTGGAAAACCACATGGACCCGTACAGCGAATTGGACGTGAGCTTGAGAGCCAGCTGCTTGCTGTTGAGGATCCCGCGAGCGTACGCTTCGTCCTTGGGCAGATTTTTCATTCCCGCTTGACTTGTTTCCTAAGTTCTGTCAGAGTCCTGCACAGGGAGGGTATTATTCCTTCCGGACTCTTGAGAAATTTCACCACGTTTGCGTTTTCTCCAACTTGGCCTTCGCCGTCGTCGTCGTCGTCGTCGTCTTCTCTAGTTCTTCTTCTTTTTCTCGTCCTCCTTTCCCGTCTTCCCCTGTAGGAAGACCCTTCCTTCGCGTATTTGGACAGCTTCAGTTACTTTAGAGGTTTGGGCTTGACTCCCGCAGCTTTTCTTTTGTGGCACTCTCCTTTCTGGATAAAATAAGTAGCAGATGAAGAAGAATACGAAGACGACGACGCCTCTCGGTTTCCGTGGCCTTCGTCGTTCGCGTCGCGTTCCACTTCTATCGAGTACATCTGGTCTTCTCGGTACATGTGCCACTTGGACTCGGGAACGTACGTGGTGTAGCAAACGTTGAAGCTCCTCATGATGCTGGGATAGAGAGAACAGAAATCCATGACTATCACCAAGTCGTGGACCCCAGGGACAGGTGTGGCCACGGCTCCTCCTTTGTAACTTTCACTTTATTCTTCAGATATGCTTCCTCCTCCTCCTCTGCCCCTGCAGTTCACCACCAGGTTCCTGGCCGCGGAGACGTTGTACACCGTGGACAGGCACCTGAACTGCTGCCCCTTGGCCAACACGCTGTAAGGCGTGATTCCGAATATCCTGCCGTACACCATGCTGGTCACCCATATGTTGTTCTGTTCGAAGACGTCCAGGACAAGTTCAGAGTCCACCAGGCAGTAGTCGAACACTTTCTTCATGGTCTTGACGGCTCTGAGCTTGGCCTCTCTTTTCTCGTCCTCTATGGTCTGTTTTGCAATTTTCATCTGCTTGGCACGTTCGGTCTGGCAGGAATTTCCGAGTCCTGCTGCTGCTGCTGAGTCGGCGTCGTCCTCGAATGCCATGAAATCAAAGTCGTCCGCGCAAGCTTCTTTATCACCGTAGTAGCAGCATCCTCCTCCTCCTCATCGGTCGTCGTCGTCGTAGTAGCGGCCGCCACCACGTCCTCCTCTCTTCTTTTCTCCAACAGACGACGCCGCCGACGCCGTGGCAGCTTTGTACTCCCTGTAAGCTTTAAACATGTCTTGGGGAGAAACGTCCAGCTTGGACTAGCCAAGAAATACCTTGGCAATGTTGTCCAGCTTGTACGTGTCCAAGTTGTGCTATCACTCCACAGCCATCATCAGGTCCATGCTGACCCTCCCCTCCATGTCGAACGCTTCCACAGTCATGCTGGCGAACGATTTCTTTTCATCCAAAGTCTTTGCCAGGTGCTCCTTGTTGGTGACGTGCTTGGTGGAGGTCAAGCTGCAAAATGGAGACCTGGACGTCCTGTCCATGGAAGGGAGTTCTGCGTTCAGAGCGCTGAAGCACCTGTAAAACATGTACTTCATGTCGAAGGCCCATATGTTGTGGCCTATCAGAACGTCCGGGTCCTCTTCGAAGACGCAAACCCTCTCACGAGAGACAGCTCGTCTGGAAACACTCTCAGCTCGTATCCCAGCTCATCCTCGTCGTCGTCGAGGCCTTAGGAGACATCAAACAGAGTAAACAGAATCTTCTTCCTGGACGAAGGGTCACCCGAGACTTGGAACACGGCGGACGCCATGAATATCTCGTCCCCTGCCACCGTGGCTTTGGGGAAGACTTTGTCTCCTCGGGAAGAGTACACTTCGAGGTCGAAAGAAAGTATCTTGCAGTGAGCCATGCGCCTGGGAGGGTCGTCCAGTTTCCGCAAGCTGGCAGGGCAGCCCACGTACTTGATGCACTTCTTATCGTCGGTCATGAGAGCCGAACGGTCCACCGCGGCGACCCTGGTGATCATCCATTCTGTTGGAGACACGCCCGTGGCAGAGAAGAACTTGGTGAGCACGGGTATCTCCGTTTCGTACACGGGAAACGTGAACCTGCCCCACGGCAGTTCTATTCCGCTCTTCATGTACTTGGCGCAAGCTCTGGAGCTGGACTTGGAGAAGAACTGGAGGACGAAGAATGTCTTGAAACCGCTCCACGAACTGTCGTACAGCAGCTTCTTCCTGGCCAGCTGAGCGTGGACCGGCCTGTCTTTGAGGAGCCTGGAGGCCAGCGTCTGACGCAGAGACGTTCTCTTGGATTTGGTCCAATCGCAAGGCGCCCCTCCGTCGTCCTTGTCTGGGGAGCTCCACGTAAAGCTCGTAGTAGTAGTTTTTGCAGAACTTGATCATCACCGTTTCGTCTCGCAGGGTTTTGGCCCAGCATCGCACGGTCGGAGGAGATCCTGCGGGGAAGTGCCAAGTGGTCTCTTCGGCTCTCCATTCGAAAGGTTGGAAAGCCAGTTCAGAAACTTTGCCCGAGGACGTGGACGTGTCGTCTGGAAATCTCGCCCTTCCAGACTCTTCTTAACAGTCGCGGTCTCCTTGCATTCTGCGTGCGTCGGGTGGTGGTGGAGTGGTAGAGTGGTAGTAGTAAACGTTGTTCAGCTCTGCAGATAGATTCCAACAACTTTTATTCTTGCTTTCTGGAAAGACCTGACGCTTAGTCAAGAGAGTCTGTCCGAAATGTAACAAACGTTTTATTTTATTTTTATTTTTATTCTTCCCTGCGACATTGGGAAGGATAAATGTTAAAAAAAAAAAAAATGTCGTACCAGGACTGTCTCTGCGGAACTGGCATCGTTCCAAATAATTATTATATTCAATTCTTTCTATATCCTACAGAACGTGCTATAGCGAAACGTCTGATCTGTGCGTCAGACGGACTATGGGGGAATGAAAGGAATGCAGATGTGACGGACCTACTTTTGTTTCGCTCAGATGATGCACAGACTCGTGCGACGCTTGCACCTTCGGGATTGCCTGCCTGCCTTCCTGCGTGCCACCCTGCAGGCGATCTAGGCCGTGCCACGAGTCTTTTGGAGAAAGACTCGACGTCACATATGTGCGTATATGTATATTTTTTTTTCCTCCTACCGAAGCACTCAGGGTAAAAAAATGCAAACAACAGCGATTCTTAACCGTCTACCCTCGTCCATGTGCGCGGGTTAATAGCTCCGTCGCAGGGGTCACTGGGACGAAAGGGACTCGCTTGAAATGAGCGCTTTTTGCTAAGCATCTTGGCGTACACCGAGTGAGCGTTTTCCATGTTCACGACTTCGCCTATGACAATGAAACACTCTACTGGCCTGTACAGAGAAACTTTCCTCGTTCCCACGGTGACTTGCATGTTTTCGCTGTGACCGCATATGGTCTCGCAGAGGTCGTCCAGGTTGTTCTTGATTTTGTGGTCGATGTAATAGCGCTTGTCCAATTCCAGCTCTGGGTCCTGGAGATAGTCCGACACCAGAGTCATCCTCAGTCCCAGGTTGGCCTTGCGTTGGGAGCTTGAGCTCTTCTTCCTTTTGGTGATGAGGTATTCGAACCTGGAGTAAGGCTGGATCCTCTGCCCTTTCTTGTCCATCATGTCCAAAAAGGTCTTCCCGATGCTGGTGCCGCTCACGCCTTCGTAGTTGACCTTCATGGTGGACACGAACGTGGAGTAGTCGTCGGTGTTGAACTCTTCCTGCACTTCCAAAGACACTTGCAGCAGCACGTCCGTCTTGCTCCTTCCAGACAGCGCCATTCTCACCACTTTCTCGTACATCTTCCTTGCCACTTCCACCGAGTCTCTCCTCTTGAGGATGGTTCCCCTGTGGTACAGCGCGGGAGTGGAGCCCGAGGGGTCGTCCGAGTCGCCACCTTTCTCCTGGAGATACTTGGTGGCGCAGGTGGGATCGTAAAAGTAGGCGCAGTATTTTGTCTTCTTGATGGCCCGCATGGTCATGGCTTTCTCAAACTCGACGGTGATGTTGGATCCAAGCTGGGGTCTGTCTGGAGATGCTTCGCCGTTGATCCACTTCTCGATGGTGTTTCCCAGAGCCACGCAAGATGCCTGGTCCCACGCGTGCTTCTTGGACACCACCACCATGGTGGAGTCTGTGTCGCCGTATATCTCTCTGCCTCCGTAACGATCCACGATCATGTCTCGCATGGAGTGGATCAGCTTGCTTCCTTTGGCGGTGACGGCTTGGGCTGCGTCGGAATGGAAGAGCAAGCCTTTGGAAAACCCCATGGACCCGTACAGCGAATTGGACGTGAGCTTGAGAGCCAGCTGCTTGCTGTTGAGGATCCCGCGAGCGTACGCGTCGTCCTTGGGCAGATTTTTCATTTCCCGCTTGACTTGTTTCCTATGCTCTGTCAGAGTCCTGCACAGGGAGGGTATTATTCCTTCTGGACTCTTGAGAAATTTCACCACTTTTGCGTTTTCTCCAACTTGGCCTTCGCCGTCGTCGTCGTCGTCGTCGTCGTCTCCTCTAGTTCTTCTTTTTCTCGTCCTCCTTTCCCGTCCTCCCCTGTAGGAAGACCCTTCCTTCGCGTATTTGGACAGCTTTAGTTGCTTGCGAGGTTTGGGCTTGACTCCCGCAGCTTTTCTTCTGTGGCACTCTCCTTTCTGGATAAAAGAAGTAGCAGAAGAAGAAGAATACGAAGACGACGACGCCTCTCGCTTTCCGTGGCCTTCGTCGTCCTCGTCGCGTTCCACTTCTATCGAGTACATCTGGTCTTCTCGGTACATGTGCTACTTGAACTCGGGAATGTACGTGGTGTAGCAAACGTTGAAGCTCCTCATGATGCTGGGATAGAGAGAACAGAAATCCATGACTATCACCAAGTCGTGGACCCCAGGGACAGGTGTGGCCACGGCTCCTCCTTTGTAACTTTCGCTTTCTTCTTCAGATATGCTTCCTCATCCTCCTCTGGCCCTGCAGTTAACCACCAGGTTCCTGGCCGCGAAAAAGTTGTACACCGTGGACAGGCACCTGAATTGCTGTCCCTTGGCCAACACGATGTAAAGCGTGATTCCGAATATCCTGCTGTACACCATGCTGGTCACCCATATGTTGTTCTTTTTTAAGACGTCCAGGACAAGTTCAGAGTCCACCAGGCAGTAGTCGGACACTTTCTTCATGGTCTTGACGGCTCTGAGCTTGGCCTCTCTTTTCTCGTCCTCTATGGTCTGTTTTGCAATTTTCATCTTCTTGGCACGTTCGGTCTGGCAGGAATTTCCGAGTCCTGCTGCTGCTGCTGAGTCGGCGTCCTCCTCGAAATCCATGATATCAAAGTCGTCCGCGCAAGCTTCTTTATCGTCGTAGTAGCAGCATCCTCCTCCTCATCCTACTCGGTCGTCGTCGTCGTCGTCGTAGTAGCGGCCATCACCGCGTCCTCCTCTCTTCTTTTCTCCAACAGACGCCGCCGCCGACGCCGCCGACGCCGTGGCAGTTTTGTACTCCCTGTAAGCTTTAAACATGTCTTGGGGAGAAACGTCCAGCTTGGACTTGCCCAGAATCACCTAGGCAATGTTGTCCAGCTTGTACGTGTCCAAGTTGTGCTCTCTCTCCACGGCCATCATCAGGTCCATGCTGATCTTCCCCTCCATGTCGAACGCTTCCACAGTCCTGCTGGCGAACGATTTCTTTTCATCCAAAGTCTTTGCCAGGTGCTCCTTGTTGGTGACGTGCTTGGTGGAGGTCAAGCTGCAAAACGGAGACCTGGACGTCCTGTCCATGGAAGGGAGTTCTGCGTTCAGAGCGCTGAAGCACCTGTAAAACATGTACTTCATGTCGAAGGCCCATATGTTGTGGCCTATCAGAACGTCCGGGTCCTCTTCGGAGACGCAAACCCTCTCACGAGAGACACCTCGTCTGGAAACACTCTCAGCTCGTATCCCAGCTCGTCCTCGTCGTCGTCGAGGCCTTCGGAGACGTCGAACAGCGTAAACAGAATCTTCTTCATGGACGAAGGGTCGCCCGAGACTTGGAACACGGCGGACGCCATGAATATTTCGTCCCCTGCCACCGTGGCTTTGGGGAAGACTTTGTCTCCTCGGGAAGAGTACACTTCGAGGTCGAAAAGAAGGATCTTGCAGCGAGCCATGCGCCCGGGAGGGGGGAGGGTCGTCCAGTTTCCCCAAGCTGGCAGGGCAGCCCACGTACTCGATGCACTTCTTATCGTCGGTCATGAGAGCCGAACGGTCCACCGCGGCGACACTGGTGATCATCCATTCCGTTGGAGACACGCCCGTGGCAGAGAAGAACTTGGTGAGCACGGGTATCTCCGTTTCGTACACGGGAAACGTGAACCTGCCCAACGGCAGTTCTATTCCACTCTTCAGGTACTTGGTGCAAGCTCTGGAGCTGGACTTGGAGAAGAACTGGAGGACGAAGAATGTCTTGAAACCGCTCCACGAACTGTCGTACAGCTTCTTCCTGGCCAGCTGAGCGTGGACCGGCCTGCCTTTGAGGAGCCTGGAGGCCAGCGTCTGACGCAGAGCCGTTCTCTTGGATTTGGTCCAATCGCAAGGCGCCCCTCCGTCGTCCTTGTGGGGGAGCTCCACTTAAAACTCGTAGTAGTAGTTTTTGCAGAACTTGATCTTCACCGTTTCGTCTCGCAGGGTTTTGGCCCAGCATCGCACGGTCAGAGGAGATCCTGTGGGGAAGTGCCTAGTGGTCTCTTCGGCTCTCCATTCGAAAGGTTGGAAAGCCAGTTCAGAAACTTTGCCCGAGGATGTGGACGTGTCGTCTGGAAATCTCGCCCTTCCAGACTCTTCTTGACAGTCGCGGTCCCCTTGCATTCTGCGTGCGTCGGGTGGTGGTAGAGTGGTAGTAGTAAACGTTGTTTAGCTCTGCAGATAGATTCCAACAACTTTTATTCTTGCTTTCTGGAAAGACCTGACGCTTAGTCAAGAGAGTCTGTCCGAAATGTAACAAACGTTTTAGTTTTTAAAAATTTTTATTCTTCCCTGCGACGTTGGGAAGGATAAATGTTAAAAAAAATAAAATAAATGTCGTACCAGGACTGTCTCTGCGGCACTGGCATCGTTCCAAATAATTATTATATTCAATTCTTTCTAAACCCTGCTCCCTACAGAACGTGCTATAGCGAAACGTCTGGTTTGCAAAAATGAAAGTGATATTATGCCAGTCATCGTCAATGGACTGTTGCGTCCAACCCAAGTCTGAACTGTTACTCTCTGCCAGATTTGATGTTGGTCCGTCTGCGGGGTCGTGCAGAAACACGCATGTCCTAGACTTACCAACTTGAATAAATGAAATTATATTCATCAATGGACTGTACGTCCAACCAACGTCTGAACTATTACTCGCTTCAAGATTTGATTTTGGTACGTCTGCAGGGTCGTGCAGAAACTCGCATTTCCTAGATGTACCAATGTGAAAAAATGAATTTATACTTATCAAGGGACAATACCTCAAACCAAGTTCTGAAAGAACATTCTCATCGAGATTTGATTTTGGTCTGTCTGTGAGGTAGTGCAGAATCTCGCATTTCCTAGACGAACTTGAAAAAACGAAATTATATTTACCAATGGACTGTACGTCTAACCAACGTCTGAAGTATTACTCGATTCAAGATTTGATTTTGGTCCGTCTGCAGAGTCGTGCACAAACTCGCATGTCCTAGACTTACCAACTTAATAAATGAAATTATATTTATCAATGGACTACGTCTAACCCGCATGTCATAGACTTACCAACTTATAAAAATGTAATTATATATATCAATGGACGGTAGCGTCCAACCAAAGTCTGGACCTACTCTTCGAGTTTTGATGTTAGTCTGTCTGCGGTGTCGTGCAGAAACCCGCATTTCCTAGACGTACCAACTTGAAAAAAAATGAAATTATATTTATCACTGGACAGTACGTCCAACCAAAGTCTAAAATATAACTCTCTTCAAGATTTGATTTTGGTCCGTCACATGTCGTGCAGAAACTCGCATTTCCTAGACGAACAAACTTGAATAAATGAAATTATATTTATCAATGGACAGTAGCGTCCAACCAAAGTCTGGACCTACTCTTCGAGTTTTGATGTTGGTCTGTCTGCGGTGTCGTGCAGAAACCCGCATTTCCTAGACGTACCAACTTGGAAAAAAAAAGAAATTTATCACTGGACTGTACGTCCAACCAAAGTCTAAAATATAACTCTCTTCAAGATTTGATTTTGGTCCGTCGCACGGTTGTGCAGAACCTCGCATTTCCTAGACGAACCAACTTGAATAAATGAAATTATATTTATCAAAGGACAGTAGCGTCCAACCAAGGTCTGAACTGTAATTCTCTTCAACATTTTGATTTTGGTCTGTCTGCAGGGTCGTGCAGAAACTCGCATGTCCTAGACGTACCAACTTGAAAATATGAAATTATATTTATCAAGGGACAGTACGTCCAACCAAAGTCTGAACTAGTACTATCTTCAAGATTTGATTTTGGTATGTCCGCAGGGTCGTGCAGAAACTCGCATGTCATAGACTTACCAATGTATAAAAATGAAATTATATTTATCAATGGATGGTAGCGTCCAACCAATGTCTGGACCTACTCTTCGAGTTTTGATGTTGGTCTGTCTGAGGTGTCGTACAGAAACTCGCATTTCATAGACGTACCAACTTGAAAAAAATGAAATTATATTTACCAATGGACTGTACGTCTAACCAACGTCCAAAGTATTACTGGCTTCAAGATGAGATTTTGGTCCGTCTGCAGAGTCGTGCAGAAACTCGCATGTCCTAGACTTACCAACTTAATAAATGAAATTATATTTACCAATGGACTGTACGTCTAACCACGTCTGAAATATTACTCGCTTCAAGATTTGATTTTTGTCTGTCAACAGGGTCGTGCAGAAACTCGCATTTCCTAGACTTACCAACTTAATAAATGAAATTATATTTATCAATGGACTACATCCAACCAATGTATGATCCATGACTCTCTTCAAGATTTGTTGGTACGTCCGCAGGGTCGTGCAGAAACTCGCATGTCCTAGACGTACCAACTTGAAAAAATGAAATTATATTTACCAATGGACTGAACGTCTAAAGTATTACTCGCTTCAAGATTTGATTTTAGTCCGTCTGCAGAGTCGTGCAGAAACTCGCATGTCCTAGACTTACCAACTTAATAAATGAAATTATATTTATCAATGGACTCTCTTCAAGATTTGATTTTGGTACGTCCGCAGGGTCGTGCAGAAACTCGCATGTCCTAGACTACCAACTTGAAAAAATGAAGTTGTATTTACCAATGGACTGTACGTCTAACCACGTCTGAAATATTACTCGCTTCAAGATTTGATTTTTGTCTGTCTACAGGGTCGTGCTGAAACTCGCATTTCCTAGACTTACCAACTTAATAAATGAAATTATATTTATCAATGGACTACATCCAACCAATGTGTGGGCAGAGAAAGGCCCACATGAGAGAAGAGCAAAGAACAGTACAGTAGAACCTCTCTTATCCGGGCACCTTGGTTTCAAGGGGTGCCCGTATCTCAGATTTGCCCATATCTCAGAATGCATTCAAAATAGTGCTGCCAGCTGAACTGCCCATCCAAAAGCAGCTGTCAAATTTGCTATTTGGGATACTTTACCTAACCACAAGGTACATAGCAGCTGCCCGGTAGAGGGCGGTGCCCGTAACTTGGGAGTCCGGATAAGGGAGGTTCTACTGTATTTATTATTATTGTGTTGGTGTATGCATATCGAGAAAGGAACTATCATATCGTGTGTTGTGTGTGTGTTGGACAAGGAGTCATTGTATATTTTGTGAACATGCTCAGTAGTGCTGTTGTGGTCATTCAGGGCTCAAGCCCTCATGTAGTTGTGGTCATTCAGGGCTCAAGCCCTCATGTATGTAAGGGCCTTGCGCCCCTTGTATTGTTAGTGTGCATTTCAATAGCAAATTTCAATTCGTTGAGCTAAGGCTAGCTAGCACACTCTGGTGGCAGCATATTATAAGCTGTTACCAAGTGCGGGTACAATACCTAAGGGTACTAACATCACATACGACCCCCACAATTGGTGGCAGCGGTGGGATCTGAGGAGGAGACGCCCCGATCAGCCCAAGCGAACAACAAGACGAGCTCAAGGTGACCGAGGTGACTGCCAGCTCTACACTCGAGTCTCAGGACCACGAGGATTGCCAGTGTGGAAGAATCTACACTACCACTGTCTAAGGACGAGCAGCGAGGAGAAGAACGCCGCGGACAGGCACAGCTAACCTGAAGGACGGACCACTGAAGTGTCAGGACCCGTTGTAACCCCTGAAGGAGCAAGCTTAGCTTTCGCGGACAGTTTGTGTGTTGTGAAAATTACAAATTGTAAAGTCCAAGCTGCATTATTTTCTAATATTAATTTTGTTTTGTTCTCATCCTTGTAGTGTGTTTGACGGAGGCAGAGTACTCTTGCCCCCTATGACGGAGCCCGGACACAGGGAGGGTAAGCGGAGGACCAAGAAATTGCCAGCGGTATCCTCCGAGGAAGCACCATATAGGCCGACGGGCAAAGCCATTGTTATAGAAAGATCACCTTATCCTGCTAGGCCGTCGGACACAAGGTACAGAGAGGAGTCGGAAGGGGAAGGAACGGAGACCGAGAGGATGGAGGAAGCAGAAACAGGCAGAATGGCGAGGAAGTCTGAGGAGAGTGGAATGGAAACATTGGTGCGGTACTTGATGCAAAAGGATGAGAAGGAGAAGGAGAATAGAAGAGAGGCAGAGGGTGCCAGGAATGCGGAGATAGCGAGCCTGCTGAGGCAGATGAGCGAGGAGAATGCGATGAGGAGAAGAGAGGAAGAAGAGACTAATCGAACGGTCAGAGAGGAAGAACTCGCCCGTCGGAGAGAAGAGGAGGACCGGCGGAGGACACAGAAACTGGAAGACGACAGACTGAGAGAACGGAAAGAGTTACTGCAGGAAAAGCTTAAGGGGCTAGGTATGTACAAGGAGGGGAATGAGTTAGCAGCTTACCTGGAGAAATTTGAGAGGATCATGAGAGAGGGAGAAGTGAATGTGGAGAATTGGGGTGAGAGATTATACCCTAAGCTACCTGACCAGCTTTGTATGAGAATAGCCCAAGGGCGAGATGACGGGGTAGACTACGAGGGAATTAAAAAGGTTTTACTTAAGGCTACTGGGGAGACAGCCATTACCTATGGCAACCAGTTATTTGAAGTGAGTGGTGAGTTTTTCAAGGGGATGAACGCGGGAGAAATGGTTGGGTGGTTGAAGAGAATCGCGGGTGGATTGTGTCAAGGGTGTAAGAGTGTGGGAGAGTGCGAGTTGGCCATAGCTAAGGCCCTGATGAGGAGAGTTTTGCCTCAGAGTGGCAAGGCTTTCATGGAATTCAAGAGCAATAGTGATTGGGGGTAATTAAGAGAATCAGTGGAGGATTGGTTATCGGGCAGACAGAAGGGGAACTTCTTTAAGCCACTGGGTGGTGGACCTGTGGGGAAAGGATATCGAGAGAGTGTATACGGGAGAGAGAATGGGACTAGGAGTGGAGATAATAGGGATAAGGTTGGGAGTGCGATGAGTTACTTGACGTGTTTCAATTGCGGGGAGAAGGGACATAGAGCTACGGATTGCAAGAAGGAAGGGAAGTATGGTGGTGGATTCCTCCCGAGGGTCCTCACCTGCTACAACTGTGGCAAGGTTGGTCATAAAAGCACAGAGTGCACAGCTAGAAAGGGAACGACTCCGGTCAAGAAGGAGACCACCACCACTAAGATGTCAGTGTTACTGGATTCAATGTCTAAGAGAAAGGGGAATGTAGCGGTAGGGCTTGTGAACGGGGTGAAAACGGAGATATTAATAGATTCTGGGGCCGAGTTGGGGTCGGTGCCTAGAGAGTTTGTGCCTGAGGGGGCAAAATTGTGTAACGAAGTGCGAGTGGTAGGGTATGGTGGTGTTGAAAGAACTCAGAAGAGTTTCATGTGTGAGTTTATTGTGGGAGGTTATCGTAAGGTGGTGAAGACACTGATACAAGAGGATGGGGCACCGGGAGTATGTGTATCTTGCCGGTTGCTTTCACGAATGATGTGGAGGAGGCAGCTTATAAGGGGGCTATAAAGGAGTATGTTTTAGGGAAAGAGAGAGTGGGTATGAATGTGCTGACAAGGAGTATGGCTAAGAAGGAAAAGGAGATGGATGAGAATGAGGAGGGATTTGTTGAGCAGGACTTATGGAGTGTAGTCACTCCTGAGAGTGAGGAGGTGCATGAACCTCTAGTTGGGGTAGATGACCAGTCCGAACCCTTAATCAGGCCCGAAACAGAGAGTAGGGTGGGGGAGGAATACGAGGGGGTTGAGGCTGAAGGTTCGCCTGACGCTGATGAACCCCCGGTCTCTGCTCCAACGGAGCCAGACGAAGGGAAAGCAATTCCTCTAGAGGAGTTGTCTTCTGGGAGTGGCAGTGAGAGTGAACTGAGTAGGGTTGCGGGAGAAATAGGCCCAGTAGGGGAGGGCCAGGATAAGGATGAGTTTGTGAAAGAGATCAAGAGTGACGAGGGGTTAAAGGAGTGGAGAGAATTAGCAGAGAGGAGAGAGAGAGGATTCAAGTGGAAGAAGGGAATCTTAGTGAGAAGTATGTACGTAAATTGGGAGGAATACAGGGACGTGATTGTACTGCCTAAGAGTTATAGAGAGAGAGTCATGATACTGGGGCATGATAGAAATGGACATTTGGGGGCAGATAAGGTGGCTAAGATGATTGGGAGACATTTTGCATGGCCGGGCATGGTGAGAGAGATAGTGGATTACTGCAAGAGCTGCAGGGTCTACCAGGTCAAAAGTAAGTATAGACCTCGGAGGGCGCCTGTTGTGGAGAGACCATATTGGCAGAGCCCTTCGAGAGTGTTGCAATTGACTTGGTTGGGCCCTTACCGAAAGGGAAGAATGGTAATAGGTATATCCTGACTTACATCTGTTTAGCGACCAAGTGGCCTGAGGCGGTGCCCCTTAGGGCTATTACCGCAAAGTCAGTAGTAGAAGGGCTGTGGTCGATATTTTCCAGGACTTCTATACCTGAAAGAGTTTTATCAGATCAGGGCACCCAATTCTGTATTAAGGTGATGGGTCAATTTTGTGAATGGCTTGGCATTGAGAGAGTAAGGACCTCGGCCTACCACCCGGAAACTAACGGGTCGGTAGAACGAATGCATGGCACGATGAAGAGCATTTTGGGGAAGTGTGTGAGTGAAGGGTTAGACTGGGTAGGTCAGTTATGTTTCGTTATGTACGTGTTGAGGCAGATGCCTCACGCGGTCTCAGGGTACAGTCCCTTCGACTTAGTTTATGGATTTAGAGTTAGGACGCCGTTGGATGCACTATATTACGGATTGTATGAGAAGGAGGTTGAAGGATTGAATGTGTGTGAGTGGGTAGCTAAGATGGCAGAGAGGCTTGAAAGTGTAAGGGATAGTGCGGCATTGAGAATAGCGAGGGGCAAGGAGAGTCGCATGCAGTATGCGAATAGGGGAGCAAAGTTGAGGGAGTTCAAGGAGGGGGATTTGGTATTGTACAGGGTGCCTGGAATGACATGCAAGTTGGCGGACTCGTGGGAAGGTCCGTATAAGGTTTTGTGTAAGAAGGGTAAGGTGAATTATAAAATAGCGAAGGTGGGTAAGGAGAAGCATGGGAAGGTTGTGCATGTAAACTGTTTGAAGGAGTATAGGGAGAGAGCTTTTATCGGGAGATTAGATGTTGTGTTGGAAGAGCAGGGTGAGAGGGGTAGCATTTTGAGTGGTGTGTGCGAGGGGTACAACGAGAGTGAGTTACAGGAGTTATTGGGGGAGTATGAGGATGTATTCTCGGACAGACCGGGGAACACAGACTTAGTGACATTGACAATCGACACGGAGGATTGTGAGCCGATTAGGCAGATGCCTTACTCGGTCCCGCTTGGCATTCGGGAGAAGGTCAGAAAGGAGTTGGAGTCACTGGAGGAGCAGGGTATCATTGAAAGATGTTGCAGCAGTTGGGCGTCGCCTTTGGTGCCTGTACGCAAGCCAGACGGGAGTATACGCTTATGTGTCGACTACCGTAAGCTCAATGCTAAAACTGTGAAGGAACCCTACTATATCCCCTCGTTTCATGAGATGATAGAGAAGGTTGGTGCAGGATGTGTTATGTCAAAGGTGGACCTAGCCAAGGGGTTCCACCAGGTGCAAGTGGCAGAGGGAGACCGGGACAAGACCTGTTTTGTCTGTCCCTTTGGGAAATTCAGATTTGTTAGGATGCCGTTCGGCCTTACGAACGCGCCAGCGGTATTCCAGAGACTTATGGACGGTGTATTGGTTGGGTGCGAGGAGTTCGCCCGTGTATATATCGACGACATCTTGGTCGTCTCTGTTGATTGGGAAAGGCATAGGGTGGAGTTGAGGAAGACGTTAGAGGCAATTCGGAGAGCGGGGCTGACGTGTAAGAGGGCAAAATGTTGTTTTGGGAAGCGGAGTTTGGAATTCTTAGGACATATGATTGGTGGAGGACGTGTGAGTGTACCAGCAGCTAGGGTGGAGGCGATTCGTGCTCATCCCCTACCCAAGACGAGAAAACAGCTGAGGGCATTCCTCGGCCTTGTGGGCTTCTATAGGAGGTTTATCGCAGGCTTCCACAAGTGGTCCTCCGTTCTTACGCCTCACACGTCGACGGCAATGTCTGGGGTGGTAAGCTGGACGAAGCCAATGTTGAATGCGTTTTATGAATTGTGTAATTCTTTGTGTGAGTCTGTGTGTTTATATGTACCATGTTCTAGTGATTCGTTTGTGTTAGAGAGCGATGCGAGCTCAACGGGGGTTGGAGCTGTCTTGTCGGTGGTGCGCCATGAGGAGAAGCTGCCTGTGGCGTTCTTTTCGAAGCAGTTGTCTGGAGCGCAGAGGAACTACAGCGCCCAAGAACTGGAAGGGCTGGGTGTCTACGAAGCCATCAACCATTTTTTGTTCTACTTGTATGGCCAGCGTTTCAAGGTGGTCACAGATCACAAAGGCCTAGTGAACATGCGTGAAGGTCGCCAGGAGAACAGACGAATTCACAATTGGTGTCTCAAGTTGGCGATGTACGACTTTGAAGTGGAGTATCGTGCGGGGAAGGAAAATGTTGTAGCTGATGATCTCAGCAGATGTCATGAGGGAGCAGATGACGAAGTCACCCGTCTTTTGGAGGAGGGGGGAGATGTGGGCAGAGAAAGGCCCACATGAGAGAAGAGCAAAGAACAGTATTTATTATTATTGTGTTGGTGTATGCATATCGAGAAAGGAACTATCATATCGTGTGTTGTGTTTGTGTTGGACAAGGAGTCATTGTATATTTTGTGAACATGCTCAGTAGTGCTGTTGTGGTCATTCACGGCTCAAGCCCTCATGTAGTTGTGGTCATTCAGGGCTCAAGCCCTCATGTATGTAAGGGCCTTGCGCCCCTTGTATTGTTAGTGTGCATTTCAATAGCAAATTTCAATTCGTTGAGCTAAGGCTAGCTAGCACACTCTGGTGGCAGCATATTATAAGCTGTTACCAAGTGCGGGTACAATACCTAAGGGTACTAACATCACATACGACCCCCACACAATGTATGATCCATGACTCTCTTCAAGATTTGTTGGTACGTCCGCAGGGTCGTGCAGAAACTCGCATGTCCTAGACGTACCAACTTGAAAAAATGAAATTATATTTACCAATGGACTGTACGTCTAAAGTATTACTCGCTTCAAGATTTGATTTTAGTCCGTCTGCAGAGTCGTGCAGAAACTCGCATGTCCTAGACTTACCAACTTAATAAATGAAATTATATTTATCAATGGACTCTCTTCAAGATTTGATTTTGGTACGTCCGCAGGGTCGTGCAGAAACTCGCATGTCCTAGACGTACCAACTTGAAAAAATGAAGTTATATTTACCAATGGACTGTACGTCTAACCAACGTCTGAAATATTACTCGCTTCAAGATTTGATTTTTGTCTGTCTACAGGCTCGTGCAGAAACTCGCATGTACTAGACTTACCTACTTAATAAATGAAATTATATTTATCAATGGACTACGTCCAACCAATGTATGATCCATGACTCTCTTCAAGATTTGATTTTTGGTACGTCCGCAGGGTCGTGCAGAAACTCGCATGTCCTAGACGTACCAACTTGAAAAAATGAAATTATATTTACCAATTGACTGTACGTCTAACCAACGTCTGAAGTATTACTCGCTTCAAGATTTGATTTTGGTCCGTCTGCAGAGTCGTGCAGAAACTCGCATGTCCTAGACTTACCAACTTAATAAATGAAATTATATTTACCAATGGACTGTACGTCTAACAACGTCTGAAATATTACTCGCTTCAAGATTTGATTTTTGTCTGTTTACAAGGTCGTGCAGAAACTTGCATTTCCTAGACTTACCAACTTAAGGGTGCTGGCACACCGCCTACGCACCGCCTACGCATGCACCCATGCAAATCCATTAACTAAATCAATTATGTTGCTATGGCCTACTTTTATATATTTCTTAAGTTTTGCAGGCTATCCTATACAGTGGACCTCACAGTAAACTATCAAAGGAGCTGGCTTACCAGAAATTAGAAGTCCAAAGCAACTACTATGGCAGATATAAGCGGTCACATTCTCCAACATAAATGGCAAAATATCCCCGACAATTCAACTCCACAGTTGGGGGGTCTCACCCTCCACGGACTCTGGAACTCACCGCCGACAAAATTACAGAGGCTTTTTTCGATTTACAATTTAGTTTTCAAATTATTCATTGTTATTATTTTTGTGGCGACCATTTCCTTAAATATATCCGTTTTTTGCCGTTATTACGAAATTTCCCTCTGTAATTTATTTTTATTTTTATCTTCTGTACCTGTATTCCAAAAATAGAATGGTTCTGAACCCCCATTCCGTACTTATGGCCAGTAATAGCATGCAGAACAAGCCAATCATTCCTCGCACAATTTTGTCAATTTCAGCCCCGCCCTCCTTGGGCAGGTAAGGAATACGCGCGGATTATTGTTTAGGGTGAAATATTTTGGAATGCAGTTGCTCTGAAAAGAGCCCGTTTGAAAAAAATAAATAAACACAGACAACGAAATGGAGAGAAGGAGCCCGGCGGAGACTTCTAAGTTGAGCAGAGCGCCCCGTACAACTTCTCTCTGAGCGGCTTGCTCCTGACTCCCTTCTGCTTCAGGGAGGCAACGAAGGCATCCTTCGTATCACTGGTTCTACGGAGAAGCAATAGAGTGTGGAAATCGATGCCTTGAGTGACTAACTTCTTGGCTTGTGTTGGTGTGATGCTGGACTTTCCAAGGGATCTGGTGAGTAGTGCTGCATTGGTATACAGGATCTTCTGAGCTAACCACTTCTTCATTTGCATGCTAGGCGACTGAATGTGAAGTTTAGACATCCTGTTTCTTTTTGTGCCACAAATATATTTACCTCTGCTATTATTGAATGCAATTGTAGGTACAAGTTCCAATGCACCTCCAGCAGTACCTGCAGGATTTAGACCTGAGTCCACAAGTGTACCACCAACAACGGGGGAAGTGCTTGCTTCGTATGTGTGCCATGCCTGATTTTTTAGGGGAACCTGCACTGACTGGTGCAGATGGACTTGTGCTGCGTACTGGGACAGACAGACCTACGCTGAATTGTGTATATGAACCTGTGCTTGCTAGCACAGACGAACCGGCATTCATTGGCACAGATGGACCTACGCCCACTTCCAATTCAGGACCTGTGATATTACATCAGAGATACCAATAATAAACCCGACACAAACTTTTTTATCTCAATTTTGCAATTTTTTTTTTGTAAAAAATGTAGTTACGTTATGTACTACATAATAGGAGTCAATAATTCCTCAGATGTGCAATTGAATATTTAGGATTTTGCCAGTAATTATGTCAGATGACAGACAGTGTATTGTTAGTTGGTCTACAAGTAGCTAAGGTAGCTAGAACTATTTTTTTGTGTGTTGCAACAATCAACTACTATTGGGATTACATCTTTTCTTGTGCCTAGCAGCAAGAAGTTGCTGTTTCCTCTTTGTTCCTCTGACTCTTCTACTAGCCATTGGCCACAACTTGATAACCCACCAATAAAGAGAGACCTGCCAGAATAAAACCAGCCCTGAAATATAACCCAGGATCCCGATATATCAAGGGGATTGGGTAAGAATAGATCGAGTAAGATCGCTAACTATACCCAAGGAGGTTAAAGGCGGGAATTCCGTGCGAGTGTTTTTTTAGGCTAGCCACGGACTACAACTCGTGGTCTGGGAACTCAATTAACAGTGCACGCGCGTTGCTATGTGCCAGCACCCTTAATAAATGAAAGTATATTTATCAATGGACTACGTCCAACCAATGTATGATCCATGACTCTCTTCAAGATTTGATTTTGGTAGTCCGCAGAGTCGTGCAGAAACTCGCATGTCCTAGACGTACCAACTTGAAAAAATGAAATTATATTTACCAATGGACTGTACGTCTAACCAACGTCTGAAGTATTACTCGCTTCAAGATTTGATTTTGGTCCGTCTGCAGAGTCGTGCAGAAACTCGCATGTCCTAGACTTACCAACTTAATAAATGAAATTATATTTACCAATGGACTGTACGTCTAACCAACGTCTGAAATATTACTCGCTTCAAGATTTGATTTTTGTCTGTCTACAGGGTCGTGCAGAAACTCGCATGTCCTAGACTTACCAACTTAATAAATGAAATTATATTTACCAATGGACTGTACGTCTAACCAACGTCTGAAATATTACTCGCTTCAAGATTTGATTTTGGTCCGTCTGCAGAGTCGTGCAGAAACTCGCATGTCCTAGACTTACCAACTTAATAAATGAAATTATATTTACCAATGGACTGTACGTCTAACCAACGTCTGAAATATTACTCGCTTCAAGATTTGATTTTTGTCTGTCTACAGGATCGTGCAGAAACTCGCATGTCCTAGACTAACCAACTTAATAAATGAAATTATATTTAACAATGGACTGTACGTCAAACCAAAGTCTGAACTGATACTCTCTTCAAGATTTGATGTTGGTCCGCCTGCGGGGTCGTGCAGAAACTCGCATGTCCTAGACTTACCAACTTAATAAATGAAATTATATTTACCAATGGACTGTACGTCTAACCAACGTCTGAAATATTACTCGCTTCAAGATTTGATTTTTGTCTGTCTACAGGATCGTGCAGAAACTCGCATGTCCTAGACTAACCAACTTAATAAATGAAATTATATTTAACAATGGACTGTACGTCAAACCAAAGTCTGAACTGATACTCTCTTCAAGATTTGATGTTGGTCCGCCTGCGGGGTCGTGCAGAAACTCGCATGTCCTAGACTTACCAACTTAATAAATGAAATTATATTTATCAATGGACAGTACGTCCACCAAGGTCTGAACCATGACTCTCTTCGAGATTTGATTTTGGTACGTCCGCAGGGTCGTGCAGAAACTCGCATGTCCTAGACGTACCAACTTGTAAAAATGAAATTATATCAATGGACTGTACGTCAAACAAAAGTCTGAACTGTTACTCTCTTCAAGATTTGATGTTGGTCTGTCTGTGGAGTCGTGCAGAATCTCGCATTTCCTAGACGTACCAATTTAATACATGAAATTATATTTATCAATGGATAGTACGTCAAACCAAGGTCTGAACTAAAATTTTCTTCTAGATTTGATTTTGGTCTGTCTGTGGGGTCGTGCAAAAACTCGCATGTCCTAGACGTACCATGAAATTATATTTAACAATGGACTGTACGTCAAACCAAAGTCTGAACTGTTACTCTGTTCAAGATTTGATGTTGGTCCGCCTGCGGGGTGGTGCAGAAACTCGCATTTCCTACAGGGGCGTAGGAACAACTTTAGAGGTGGTCCGGTTTCTCAATCCCCGCCCATTTATCTTTAGCCAAACCTATTTATGTGAATCATACTTACTACATGTAATATTAAGAGAAGAGTTTAATTGTGGCATTATATATTAATAAAAATGATTTAATTCACAACTGATAAAATAGTTGTAATAAGTAATGAAATTACATAGCTTAATTCTGAACACTAAGAGATTACTCAAATTTTCCAAAAACAGATTCTCTACGTTCATTGTTAACAAAAGTTGTAGCAATTTTCTTCAAACAAAGCTGATCTGTTCTCTCTTTATGCACATGCAGGATCATGGTGGAATTCAAGCGTGCTTGGGACATGGAAGATCTCAGATAAGTCTTGATTCTTCTCATGGCAGAAAAAGATCGTTCGCTAGCAGAATTTGTGGATGGATTTACCAAAACAATTTTGAGCAAGGTGAATACTTCTGAGAACATCGGAAATTGTGAAGGGTTTAAATGTTTCATATATTCTAACAAATCAATTAAACTTGGGTTTTTTTCAGATATTTGAGTTGCCAATGTTTGTAGTTGTATTTTGAGAGGAGTAGAGCTAACATCATCATTGTAGAATGCACAAACAAAGTCATATTCTTCTTCAAATTCTTCACCTTTCATTGCTTTTAGCAGCAAACTCTCAACCTTGCTATACTTGTTATAACCAGGCTGATCAAACCGCGATTTAATACAATTAATGGCACAATCCAAAATTTCAAAATACTGCCTCTGGAAATGATCCTTTACAGTGGGTGGGCTATATTCCTCACTACCTGCCTCATACCTCTTTGGCCTTTTCCTGTGTCTGGGTAAAACAGGTTCTGCTACATCAATATTGGACTTCTTTTTTAATATAGAGCTCCAGAAGAGGTCATATGCTTTAGTGCTTCTCATTTTGTTCAGCACTGTTATGGTCATCTCCGCTATATGTTGTCCTTCAGCTGCAGATATAGTCTTGCTTTGCAGTGTTTTAGATAAGTTATCAGCATGACTAAGAACAAGCTCTCCTATGCATACACCAAAATAATAGTCAAAGGACTCCATCTGAGCCTTAACCCCAATAACTCTAGCTCTAACTTCAGAATCTAGGTTTTGATCGAGCACAATATCCCACAGTTCTTGCAAAACAGTATAGTTTTGCAAAATACTTATTAGGCTCTGAGCTCTCACTGTCCAACGAGTAGGACATAATACACGAATACCTGGACAGTCAGGAGTCAAATCTTTCTTTAACTGGTCAAACATTGCTTCCCTCTTAGGTGAAAATTTAATTAGCTTAGTGATTTCAAAGGATGTGTCTAAGGCATCTCTTGCAACTTTCGAATTCTTAATCGTGTCACACACTGCCAAATTGAGTGAGTGTCCGTAATAGTGGGTAAACAGTGCCCTTGATTCTAGCTGTAATATTTTAGTAGCGACTCCATTCCTGATTCCTGTCATATTGGCGGCTCCATCAAAGCACTGGCCTCTACACCTATTCCACTGCAAATTCATTCTCAATAGACAGTCAGTGATGACTGAAAAAATAGTATTAGCAGATATATCAGGAACATTGTACAAGCCAATAAAGTCTTCGTGCACCTCTAGTTTGTGATCTACCCACCTTAAACATATTACTACTTGTTCTTTGTTTGCACTATCAGTGCATTCATCAGCCATAATTGTGAAATAGTTAGAATCATGAATATTACTCATAATATCCCGTTGAATAGCTAAAGACATCAATTGAAGTAATTCATTTTGACTACTGGGGCTTAAATAATGTGAACCTTTTCGATCAACCCATGGCTCAAGACTAGGGTCATCCTTACTTCTAAGCTTAAAAAGCTGAATAAAATTACCCTCACATTCCTCATGCCCACGAAATGCAATTCCTTGCCGCCCTAAAAACTGAGTATTTTCCAAAATCACCATTAGTGCTTTTCTGTTTTCATGCTGCTTCTTGCTGTGGATGGTAGAAAGCATTTTTCCAACATTTGGTACTGTATTGGGAATACTGACTATCATGTCATATGCTTCTTTATGACACTTGCTCTCCTCATGCCTACGAAAACACTCTGGACCATCTTTCCAATTAGTGAAGCCTCTACTTATGAAAGCCTGGTCCTTAGATGTGGACCTCAACTTACCTTCCTGTTCTGCTTTCCAGCAGGTGAAGCATAAAACTGAATCCTCAACCTCGCTGTAGTGGAGCCAATTCCATTTAGCAAACCAGCACCTTTGAAAACCCCGCAGCACTTCCTGCTTTTTCCCAAACTTTCTTTTGGGAAAGGAATAACTAACACCGGGCTGATGCGGTGCTTCAGAGTCGATGCGGTCACCAGTTGGGGTAGCCATACAATGCATACGGTCTTTTTCTAGTTTTCTTTGGTTAATCACAATTAATTAATTGACGATCTTTACCAACGTACGTTGAAGCGACCTTTACCTATTTATGTTGCTCTAAAGTGGTCCGGCCAAAGCCGGACCGGCCGGACCGGTTCCGACGCCTATGTCCTATACTTACCAACTTAATAAATGAAATTATATTTATCAATGGACAGTACGTCCAACCAAGGTCTGAACCGTGACTCTCTTCGAGATTTGATTTTGGTACGTCCGCAGGGTCGTGCAGAAACTCGCATGTCCTAGACGTACCAACTTGTAAAAATGAAATTATATTTATCAATGGACTGTACGTCAAACAAAAGTCTGAACTGTTACTCTCTTCAAGTTTTGATGTTGGTCCGCCTGCGGGGTCGTGCAGAAACTCGCATGTCCTAGACTTACCAACTTAATAAATGAAATTATATTTATCAATGGACAGTACGTCCAACCAAGGTCTGAACCATGACTCTCTTCGAGATTTGATTTTGGTACGTCCGCAGGGTCGTGCAGAAACTCGCATGTCCTAGACGTACCAACTTGAAAAAAATGAAATTATATTTAACAATGGACTGTACGTCAAACCAAAGTCTGAACTGTTACTCTCTTCAAGATTTGATGTTGGTCCGCCTGTGGGGTCGTGCAGAAACTCGCATTTCCTAGACTTACCAACTTAATAAATGAAATTATATTTATCAATGGACAGTACGTCCAACCAAGGTCTGAACCGTGACTCTCTTCGAGATTTGATTTTGGTACGTCCGCAGGGTCGTGCAGAAACTCGCATGTCCTAGACGTACCAACTTGTAAAAATGAAATTATATTTATCAATGGACTGTACGTCAAACAAAAGTCTGAACTGTTACTCTCTTCAAGATTTGATGTTGGTCCGCCTGCGGGGTCGTGCAGAAACTCGCATGTCCTAGACTTACCAACTTAATAAATGAAATTATATTTATCAATGGACAGTACGTCCAACCAAGGTCTGAACCATGACTCTCTTCAAGATTTGATTTTGGTACGTCCGCAGGGTCGTGCAGAAACTCGCATTTCCAGACGTACCAACTGAGAAACCACGAGATTATCTTTATCAATGGACAGAAGTGTCCAACCAAAGAAGAGGTCTCGACATTCTCGTCCCGATTTAACGTTGGTCTGTCCGCGGGGGTCTTCAGAGCGTCGCGTTGCCAAGACGTACCAATACTAGAAGAAAAGAAAAAGAGCGAGATTACATTATCTACGGAGTGTATCGTACAGCCTACCCAACGTCCACACACTCGTGTCAATATCTGCAGAGAAATACCTGTTTTATTTGTTTTGTTTTGTATGGGGAGCTACCTAGCTCGCTGGCTGGCACATCACCAAATATGGTATGCGCAAGTCCTCTGGTGGACATCTTTAACCCAAACGAGAAGAGAAGCGAAGCGACTTGACGCGACCGTTTCGCTACAATGTATACCCATCCCTCTCGCTGTTTGTTAGGAATGGAACGCCATGTGGCACGACGTCCCATTCGTTTAATTCGCGGCGCACGCAACTACAGTCCTAAATGGTTTAGTTGAATAATGACGCTATGATGGACATTGCACAAATTAAACAAAAGAGAAAGAAATCAACAACGACAATATCGGTTCAGATAAAGAAGTGATAAAGCGGACGACGCCAGCCTGCACGGCAGTCCAACGTCGCCGCATGATAAATAAATAAATAGTGAAGCGAGAAGATGATTAAAGGTGAGGGGTATGTTGTTTGGTTGTTTTTTTCTGTTCAATGGTTACGTGAGAGTTCTTTAGGATTACCGGGGATTCTTGCAGTGTGCTGTCTCACCCGGGGAAGGAGGGGCTTTTTTTTAGTCTGCTTACAGGATCTGTAAAAAAAGAACATAAAACAATCCATGGAAAGGGCATCGCAACTGTGCTCTACAGTCGGACTTGACCAACCGACCGACCTTGTTTGCTTTCCTGCTTGCTTGCTTGCTGTATGTCTGTTTAGATGAACGGATGTGGGATAAGGATTTGGCGTGTTCGTGCACCCCTGCCCAGCAGGTGTCGACCAGGACATTTATCTTTGAAGGGATACAGCAAGGGCACTGTAAACTTTACTTGGTCTCCAACACGTTTAGCTACTCGCGAATGAAGCGAGTGGTGAATTATTGAGTGAAGTATGAAGTGAAGTGAGGAGAGGAGAGGTGAAGTGAAGTGAAGCTAGTGAATACACCAAATGGAGTCGGTGAACTAAGCGAACCCACTAACAAACAACTCACTCTGTGGAAAAAAAAAGGAATCCACGTGTTCCATGCTCCAGTCGTGCCTCGTGCTAGTTCACAAAGGCTTTTATCTGCAAACGTCAGATAGGAAACGCCAGTGAAGGCTCGTCCCAGACTTGGGTACACAGATTGACTCACCTACTTACTCTGTGCAAATGCCTGTAAGGAATTGGCGTTTTCTGTAACCACCCACCCAGTTGTTGTTGTTGTAGTAGTAGTAGTAGTAGTAGTAACGGTAGCTTGTCTTGTGATGGTTCTAAGGGTAGAATGAAACTCTATTGTCCTGCAAACCAACCAAAAATAAAAAAAACCAAAGGCTATCACATCTGACGTGGATATGGAATACCTGCAAACTCACTGTGTGCAAATAGAAAACGTCTTTGCGACTGGTTTGTCACATCACCCTGGGGTGGTTGGGGGGGGGGGGGGGAAAGTTGAACTGATTGGCGATCTAAAGAAAAACAGAACGATGGTTCTTATAGAAAAGCTGCTGTAAGGATGGAGATCGGACTATTTACTACTGCGTTTGTAGCCCATGGTCGTGCATTGTCAATGAGTGGGGGTGGGGAGGGGGGGGGGGGGGGCGGAGAGGGGGGGGAGGTGTCCTTAAGGGTTCTGCAAAAAAAAAAACAAGAGCAAGACTATGAAGGCTTTCATGTCTGTCTAGAAAAAAAAAAGACTGGGACTTGGGTATTTCACTTACTGCGTGCAGGGAAGTCGTATGTGCGTGAATCTTGTTACCGTTGGCCACAGAGCCAGCAGCGTTTATTTTTTATTAATTTTTTCATTTTGGTGCCCCGCTTCGTATAAGGGACCTATATTATCATATGTATTTATGTTCTTTTGTGTTACACTGCTTTTCAAGATTATACCTCGCATATAAATGCGGCTTTCCTGCACCACAAATACATTCAACGGAAGATGGTACAAATACCTTCCTCCGTTCATCCAAATAATTCTAGAGGTATAGGCTGAGTGGCCTTAAAGAGCCCCCCCCCCCCTCACTCTCTCGGACCAGCCCGCACTAGCACTCTAGCAAACGCGTCAACCGTCCAGGACGCATAGAACTATAGGACGAAGAATGTCTTGAAACCGCTCCATGAACTGTCGTACAGCAGCTTCTTCTTGGCCAGCTGAGCGTGGACCGGCCTGTCTTTGAGGAGCCTGGAGGCCAACGTCTGACGCAGAGCCGTTTTCTTGGATTTGGTCCAATCGCAAGGCGCCCCTCCGTCGTCCTTGTCGGGGAGCTCCACGTAAAACTTGTAGTAGTAGTTTTTGCAGAACTTGATCATCACCGTTTCGTCTCGCAGGGTTTTGGCCCAGCATCGCACGGTCAGAGGAGATCCTGCGGGGAAGTGCCAAGTGGTTTCTTCGGCTCTCCATTTGAAAGGTTGGAAAGCCAGTTCAGAAACTTTGCCCGAGGACGTGGACGTGTCATCTGGAAATCTCGCCCTTCCAGACTCTTCTTGACAGTCGCGGTCTCCTTGCATTCTGCGTGCGTCGGGTGGTGGTGGAGTGGTAGAGTGGTAGTAGTAAACGTTGTTCAGCTCTGCAGATAGATTCCAACAACTTTTATTCTTGCTTTCTGGAAAGACCTGACGCTTAGTCAAGAGAGTCTGTCCGAAATGTAACAAACGTTTTAGTTTTTAAAAATTTTAATTCTTCCCTGCGATGTTGGGAAGGATAAATGTTAAAATAAATAAATACATGTCGTACCAGGACTGTCTCTGCGGCACTGGCATCGTTCCAAATAATTATTATATTCAATTCTTTCTAAACCCTGCTCCCTACAGAACGTGCTATAGCGAAACGTCTGATCTGTGCATCAGACGGACTATGGGGGAATGAAAGGAACGCAGATGTGACGGACCTACTTTTGTTTCGCTCAGATGATGCACAGACTCGCGCGACGCTTGCACCTTCGGGATTGCCTTCCTGCGTGCCACCCTGCAGGCGATCTAGGCCGTGCCACGAGTCTTTCTCCAAAAGACACTTTTGGAGAAAGACTCGACGTCACATATGTGCGTATATGTATATATTTTTTCCTCCTACCGAAGCACTCAGGGAAAAAAAATGCAAACAACAGCGATTCTTAACCGTCTACCCTCGTCGATGTGCACGGGTTAATAGCTCCGTCGCAGGGGTCACTGGGACGAAAGGGACTCGCTTGAAATGTCATCAGCAGCAGGAGCGACCTCCTCCTCCAAAAGCGAGCGCTTTTTGCTAAGCATCTTGGCGTACACCGAGTGAGCGTTTTCCATGTTCACGACTTCGCCTATGACAATGAAACACTCCACTGGCCTGTTCAGAGAAACTTTCCTCGTTCCCACGGTGACTTGCATGTTTTCGCTGTGACCGCATATGGTCTCGCAGAGGTCGTCCAGGTTGTTCTTGATTTTGTGGTCGATGTAATAGCGCTTGTCCACTTCCAGCTCTGGGTCCTGGAGATAGTCCGACACCAGAGTCATCCTCAGTCCCAGGTTGGCCTTGCGTTGGGAGCTCGAGCTCTTCTTCCTTTTGGTGATGAGGTATTCGAACCTGGAGTAAGGCTGGATCCTCTGCCCTTTCTTGTCCATCATGTCCAAAAAGGTCTTCCCGATGCTGGTCCTTCATGGTAGACACGAACGTGGAGTAGTCGTCGGTGTTGAACACTTCCTGCACTTCCAAAGACACTTGCAGCAGCATGTCCGTCTTACTCCTTCCAGACAGCGCCATTCTCACCACTTTCTCGTACATCTTCCTTGCCACTTCCACCGAGTCTCTCCTCTTGAGGATGGTTCCCCTGTGGTTTCCGTGGCCTTCGTCGACCTCCTCGTCGTCCTCCTCGTCGTCCTCGTCGCGTTTTACTTCTATTGAGTACATCGGGTCTTCTCGGTACATGTGCCACTTGGACTCGTGAACGTACGTGGTGTAGCAAACGTTGAAGCTCCTCATGATGCTGGGATAGAGAGAACAGAAATCCATGACTATCACCAAGTCGTGGACCCCAGGGACAGGTGTGGCCACGGCTCCTCCTTTGTAACTTTCACTTTCTTCTTCCGATATGCTTCCTCCTCCTCCTCTGCCCCTGCAGTTCACCACAGGTTCCTAGCCGCAGAGACGTTGTACACCGTGGACAGGCACCTGAACTGCTGCCCCTTGGCAAACACGCTGTAAGGCGTGATTCCGAATATCCTGCCGTACACCATGCTGGTCACCCATATGTTGTTCTTTTCGAAGACGTCCAGGACAAGTTCAGAGTCCACCAGGCAGTAGTCAGACACTTTCTTCATGGTCTTGACGGCTCTGAGCTTGGCCTCTCTTTTCTCGTCCTCAATGGTCTGTTTTGCAATTTTCATCTTCTTGGCACGTTCGGTCTGGCAGGAATTTCCGAGTCCTGCTGCTGAGTCGGCGTCCTCCTCGAAATCCATGATATCAAAGTCGTCCGCGCAAGCTTCTTTGTCGTCGTAGTAGCAGCATCCTCCTCCTCCTCGTCGGTCGTCGTCGTCGTCGTAGTAGCAGCCGTCACCGCGTCCTCCTCTCTTCTTTTCTCCAACAGACAACGCCGCCGCCGCCGCCGACGCCATGGCAGCTTTGTACTCCCTGTAAGCTTTAAACATGTCTTGGGGAGAAACGTCCAGCTTGGACTTGCCCAGAAACACCTTGGCAATGTTGTCCAGCTTGTACGTGTCCAAGTTGTGCTCTCTCTCCACGGCCATCATCAGGTCCATGCTGATCCTCCCCTCCATGTCGAACGCTTCCACAGTCCTGCTGGCGAACGATTTCTTTTCATCCAAAGTCTTTGCCAGGTGCTCCTTGTTGGTGACGTGCTTGGTGGAGGTCTTAAACTTTGTAAAGCATTGATCGCTAACAAGTGTGCTCATTGACATAGTTTAAAACCAGCATAATAAAATTCTTATTAAGTAGTTTTGCATTAGCATAGACAAAATGTACTTGCTATCACGAACGGGTAATGCCCCCACCTTTCTACTTCACCTCTATAAGAGTCCCCTTCTAGGGACAACTTCCTTCCTCAATTGTTCCCTTATCGAGCCTTCCCTGACTTAATTATTAGGAATGTTGAGTATATACAAGCCTTGCTTTGTTTCTGAATGCTGTGGACAAAAATTATTACATCATCCTCAAATTTAAAAATTTTTACACACTTTTATTTTATTTTAATATTACCTATAAATGGACTATTATACAGAGCCAAAGAGAGAAGCAACAATTTGACCAAATGTTGACTACTTATCCCAGTACATTTACCTATGAGGAAGGAAAAGTAGACCATCACAGTGAAGCCACAGTAATGACAACCAATTCAGCTTATGGGCTTCAACATACACTACATTGTTAATGTTTTATTCTATTTTTGTTAATGTTCTTCAGTAAACAAGTAATGACATCGAAGCAATTAAAAAATGTAAACGATTCAGTAATCATTTGTTTTGTAAATACTGATATAGTACATTTAGTTCCGTGCAATTAATAGTTTGTTATGTTGATTTAGCTGCTATTCATTAAACTCTTCACATCACATAATATTATAAACATTGTACTGCTAACATGGTAAATATCGCTTAAATGTGTAAATCACTTAATATTCTTAATTAGTTGTTTGTTATTGGTCATATATTTGTTTTGGTTCCTCTACAACAAAATTTAATATACCATCAGATAGCTATTATTAGTAAGAGACCAAAAGTAAACGAGTTATGGGGAAAAATAGAGGTGTGTAATTAACAACCAGCTAGCACCTATTACCTGGTGTGCATGCTTTACAAGCAGTGGATATCTGTCCTGAACCTGTCATTCAGTCCTGTGAGCCCAGCATTCAATTTGAGGATAGTTTTTCTGTACTGGTCCAATCCCGGCTGAGAAATCTGTACAATCCAGCTTCAATGGTAACTGTGGATCGTAATGTACTAAACACAGTATCACATGCTTGACACTTTTGAGTTTTATATGTGCCTGCATGGACTGCTGAAATATATTTTAGCAAACTAACACCTTCCACATTCCTCCCAAGTTAAGGGTGGTCATATAATATACAATCCATTTCATGTAATTAACCTTATTAATACTTACAGTATATCTCTTGACATACTATTAGTAAGACTTTACTATGTAATGAACTCATAGGGATATATTATACAATTGCAAATAATGGCAAAATTGTAATTGCCTCAATCCACAGCTTATCATCACCAGCTCAAATTTAATTTGGAGAGAATATGAAAAGATGTTTGAAAAAATAACTTACTATTACAGAGTGAATGAGAAGGAATAAGCAAAAACAAAAACAGCTGAGTGGACTTATTTGTCTCTTACATACGTAGATGTTTCTCACATCAGAGAGCTGAATAAAATTACTCATGTGTCTAGATAACAGCAACTTGCAAATTGAATGAAACTAAACAATTATAATTAGTCCTCCCTTTACACTTTGCATTCACAGTAATGGCAGTTCAGTGGTGCCATAATGGTATACTTGCTAAATATGACCAATTTCCAGAAACTTTTTAACAGTAAATATTGTAAATTTGTTGATGAATTCTCAAATGGTTGGATGATTCTCAACTTCCAAAGTTGCAGTTTTGTCTGCACCATACTTCAAATGTATCTGAGGCTACATAAGTATCCAACTGATGTATTGTTGCAGTTAACAACTAGTTCCTAATTGGTAACTCTTTTGCTAGACCTAGACATGTTCCTTTAATGGTTTACATAATAGGCCTACATAATAGGTTTGATTGACTGCCAGATGAAACTTATTAAATAATTCAATTTTAGCTTCAGAATGAGCAATAATCTTTCTTGATCTCTAGTAAGCTGAAGAGACAAGACATGTCAAATAAAGTTTCTTTTTTGAAGTACCCTTTCAATCTTCCTTTCTGGTGTGTTAGTAATGTTAAAATGTTATAGCTAATTTCTACTAAATTGAATTATGCAATCTAGGAGTTGTATAAATTATCAGACAATCATACTATTTAATAGAAAATGTCACAGTGGAATAGTTCATTGTCAGTTCTGAAAGCCAATTTATTACAGCTAAATGCACATGTAAAATTCTTAGTAGTATCATTGTGCTCTATGACATGAATAACCAGCCCCCATGATGCTTAAGATTATATTCCATGTATACTCTTGTAGCTAACCAGCTCCCATGATGCTTAAGATTATATTCCATGTATACTCTTGTAGCATTACGGATATGAACATTTGAATTTGTCAGACAGATTGGATTTTTCACTGTGTCAGAATAATACATATAGAAAAAATGTTTGTAAGACAGCAAGTTATGAGGTATATAGGTCATAAATAAATATAGATGAATGAATTGAATCAGTGAGGAAATGCATAAATATGTAGCACAAATAAATAAATAGATAAGTAAATAAATTAATAATGAATGAATGAATAAATAAATGACAAATGAGCCAATGAATAAGAATAAGTACACAAAGGATAAGGAAGTAAACAAATTTGAGTAATTAATAAATAGCAATAATTTGAAAAATTTTTTTTTTTATGTGTCCCATGAATAAATAAATATATTATAAATAAATAATATAATCATGAAAGAATGGAAGAAAAAAATGAATAACAATGAAAACGCATTTCAATTTTCATATTGTCATTTTGGCCAACTTGAGAAGAAGACCCGAAGTCCATTGGCTTCTCAAGTTCTTCGTCCACTGCGAAAGGTCGTAGATTGCTATCAAACCACACCTCCCTGCTGCTTCTGCGCTAAGGTTAAAGGTCATATGTTTTATCAGTGTCACGCCCCTTTCTTCTCGTTGGATAGTGGGATTCCGTTGGCCCCAGAAACCCCCACGCTTATATACTTCACTCGAGAACTTCATTAATCCTTCTCATCACTAGATAACATTATGAAAGGATATATCATTTTATGCGTTATATATCTTCAGACGATTGATGGCTTGGCCCAATTTCGTAAGTTAGTTAAAAATATGTAAGCTAACTCTGGAGGAAACCCATTAGGCCACCTCAACGCTTGTAACTCAATCTATAATATAAGTCAAATATTAGCAAGTGGTACTAAGTTGACACTATTGTGTTAAAATAAGTTTAGCCTAAGGGTGGTCATATTATACCAAGAGTAAAACTTTGTTGCACTTGTGGGGCTGTAAACTTACATTCTGGATTTAGTCAAATAAATCTGGGATTTCATCTTTACTTATAGGAGAGAGCAAAAATGTGGAGTAGCTGTAATATCAAAGTAATAGTAACCAAGCTAAAATATAAAATTTCAAGGGCTTACTGTTAACTTACCTCCTTACCAATTATTTGTAATATTCATAACAAGTAGTACTTTTTAAACTGCTTTGTAAATTGATGAATGGTAGCTAAATATGATTTATTGCCTGTTAAGCGTACAGCCATAAAACTACAATATACTTGCATAACATTAAATAAATGCAGCTGTGATAAAATTAATTGAAAAAAGCCGAAGCACCAAGATTTTCAAGTCCATTTAAGTAAAAAAAAAAGTGCAGAAAAAAAAGTGTATAATATATTAGTGAAGTATTTGGCATGGCTTATGAAGTTGTTGGCAAGACCTACAGTGTTGAACACATTACCTTTCACACATAATATATTGTCTGTGAATCAAATCAAATAGCTGATGTGTGTTAGAAAAGTATGTATGTATATTATAGATTTGAGATTGCTTGCTTGCTATCTATTGTTGTAGCTTGGTATCCATTATATGATTGGTATAGTTTGGGTGTGTTCACTAAGTAACAAACTCTCTCTTGCCTATGCACCTGATTAATAAAGATAAGTTAATAGATTTCTGTGTGTATCATGGGTATGTGTGAATGTTACTGCTACAGTCATCCTTGCAGACCTGGTAGTTAAAGGGTTAGTGACAGTACTTGGGCAAAGGGACCAATTGCGTTAAAAATTTAAAAATGAGTTATTCATACCACTGTGTAGAGCACTTCATATGGAGTACTTTGATACCAAGTTTATGGGCAGGCGCTCCTTAGTTGACTAAATATAGGAGGGACAATCTAACCGACTTGAGCACAGTCATTTCGAGAAAAACCGGAATGAAAGCTTCTTATTCAATTTCTGGCGGAGTTAACGTTGAATTCCGTAATCTAACCGGAAGTCCGTGTTACGGGTTACATAAGACTTTTACTTGTGCTTGGAAAATGGCGGTACTGAGCTGAACGGCAGTGTAGTTGGCAGGGGGATAAGAAGCAGGGGGGCACCGGGTGCTGGTGCCCCCCCACTTTTTACAATATGCAATGCTTACAGTGTTTGCATGAGTGTATAGCGTTAGTTATACTGTTTAACACTTAATTCAGCTGCATAACTCATCTTTCAGCATACAACACAAGATACAATTAGCTACATATTGCATGGTCAGCTGATTTGGTTTTAGCCACATAGCCAGCTGTTCCTGGTAGTCCATCATGGCTCAAAGAAAGCTGACTACATTTTTTGCTGCTAGAGAGGCTTCTACTGAACCTTCCCAGTCTGAATCTGTAGCAGAAGAATTGCCTTCAGAAGATGAATGTGATATGAATTTATCACAAGGAGATTCTGAATCATCATTTAATATTTCTCCTGATTGTGATTGTCAGTGCTGCATGAATGTAGCTACTCCTTATCATCCATTGGAAGTGTCTGATTCCAAGGTGAGCCATGCCCATCAGAGTAAAGAACGTGAAGACGGACAGCTCAAAACTTATTCAAGGAAAATACAGCCCAGTTGGTATGACAAACACCCCTGGATAAGTGTTTGCAAATCCAAGTACAAAATATTTTGTACTGTATGCCGACATGCCAAGCAGAAAAACTTACTAAATTTTAGCAAGTGTCAAAGTTCCACATTTGTTGAAGATGGTTTTGGAAATTGGAGAAAGGCTCTTCAACGTTTTCAGGAGCATGAGAAAAGCATGGCACATAGGGAAGCTTCAATGAAAATTGCTGCATCAAGCTCTACTAGTATAGCTACTAGATTAAGTAACGAATGTGAAAAAAATCAGAAGTTAAACCGGACCATGCTAATGAAAGTTCTTCTTGTATTCGTTATTTGGCTAGACAGGGTTTACCTTTACGTGGCCATAACAATGATATTGAGGGTAATCTTTACCAGCTCTTGCTTCTTCAAGCTGAAGATAACGATCGCATGAAAGAATGGCTGTTGAAGAAGGAGTATATATCTCCTATTATAGTAAATGAAATTGTTGCTCTTATGGGTCAAGGAGTGCTCCGCGAAATTTTAACAGATATTCGATCTTCCACATGGTTCTCTCTGATTGCTGACGAAGCTACTGATATTTCCCATAATGAACAGCTATCTCTATCAATAAGGTGGGTTGACAGTCATTATACAATCCATGAAGATACACTTGGCATAGTACAGTTAGAGAATACTAAAGCAAGCACTCTATACAGTGTTATCAAGGACATCCTAATTCGTTGTTCACTGCCCATTACTCAGTGTAGAGGCCAAGCATATGACGGAGCCTCAAATATGAGTGGAGTTCGCAATGGGGTTCAAGCTCTTGTCAAAAAAGATGCAGATCAAGCTCTTTATGTCCATTGTTTAGCTCATAGCTTAAATTTGTGTGTACACGAAGTGGCTAAAAAGTGTGATTTAGTGCGCAATGTTATGGAACTTATATATGAACTTGTGCAGCTAATAAAGTATTCTCCAAAAAGGCAAGCTCTTTTTGACCGGCTGCGAAAAGAAATTGCTATACCAACTGGTGGTGAGCCACTAGCTCCTTCTTTAAGGACATTGTGTCCAACAAGGTGGACAGTTAGAAGTGGTTCAATTGAGAGTGTTTTGCATAACTATGAACTGCTGAAAGAAGCACTGCATGAAATTCAAGAAGGCCACGATGATTATGCCGCAAAAGCTCATGGGATACTCACTAGAATGGAATCATTTGATATATATTTTGGCTTTAATCTTGCCTTACTTGTATTTTCTTCTGCAGAACAGTTTTCTACAAATCTACAGGCTAAAAATATTACTATCCAGGAAGCAACTAAGTGGTGCAACTTTACTTATTTCCCATTTGAAATCTTTACGAACTGAATCAAAATTTAACACTTGGTATGAAGAAGTGTTAGAGAAGTCCAGTTCTTTAACTGAAGGACCCAAGCTTCCAAGGAATCGCAAGATGCCTAGACGATTAGATGAGGGTACAAGTCCTCATTGTTATTTGGTTCCTAAGGATCGATATCGGCATTTCTATTTTGAAGTAATGGAGCTTGCAGCTGGTGAAATAGAAAAAAGATTTGACCAATCTGATCTTTATCTTATGAAGAATATAGAGCAGTTACTGTTAGATGCTTGTAATGGTAAACAAAGCTACACTGGTTTTGATGATGTAACTAGCTATCTCAAAGATGATGTTAATTGTGAACTCTTCAAAATTCATCTTTCAATGCTTCCAGACCTAATAAAGACTGCATTTAAAGATAGCCTTCCAGTGAAGAAAGTGACTAATGTGAGAACAATTGCTGAAGCTATGGAGCACAGTGCTGTATACAAGGATATGCTAAGTGAAGTAAATAAGGTGTTGAAGATCTTCTTCACATTTCCAATAACAAGTGCAACTGCTGAAAGGTCATTTTCTTCCTTGAGGAGACTGAAGACATTTTTGAGAAGCACAATGACACATTGTAGGCTTAACAATCTGTTTTTGCTCTATATTCATACAGCAAGAACTGATGCAATAAACTTAGAAAAGGTCGCTAAAGATTTCATTTCTGTTAATCAAAGAAGAATTAACTATTTTGGAAATATTTAAAAAACATTTTTTTTTATGTGATGCAGATGATCATTCAATATATCCTCAATAAAATATTAAACTTCAAGTGGGAAAGGGGAAGGGTTATGGTAAGCTATGATGGACCGGTGCCCCCCCACCTGAAATTATCTTCCTACCCCTCTGGTTGGGGCCGCTTACTTCGTTGATGGGGGAGGCCTTACTCAGTTCTAGCCCTATGTTGTGTAAGGGTACTATACAGGTATGACTTTAAGTAGCACTAGATGCGCATAGACATAGTTTTGCAGTCCGTTTTGTGCTTCTTCTTATTTTCTTTTTCTTTTTTTCTGTTTCCAACGGTTTGATAGATACAGTAAGTCATGGTATCTATAATACAGTCACTCTTTTAGAAATGATCAACTAGCTTGGTTTGTTATTTCACTGGCTAGCTAAGTTTAGGAATATATCTGTCTTAAGTGAGTCAGCCAGCTTGTTGCTTGTTTTGGAACAAATGAACAATGAATAATAGTAGGAATCTCTTTAAATCAATGAACAAAAGTGATGGACTTTCAAAATGTGTTGCCTTCTCTTGTTGCAGTGTGACAGAAGTCCTCATCATCACTGAAACCTTTGTCCAATCAGAGACTTGCTGATTCTTCCAGTGTCTTCACAATAATAGTCCCAGGAGAGTCTCCAGATCTACAGACTCCCAATTACAAGACCCCATAAATAGCAACATCAACTTATATAGCTTATTCATGTTTATTATTTCTATTCTGTTGCTGCAATGCTATAACAAAAACTTATTAGAATTTACCCGAGATTTTTCTGAGGTCGGGTAATTTGTTGCTAGGCAACAAATTGAATTCGCCCACGATTTTCAATTACTCCGGGTTGGATTTCCGTGCACACACAGAAGGGTCAAAAAAGTGAATAAAAGGTGGCGGGCGCTTGGACCTTTAACAATGGTTTCAGCCTCTCAAATTTGGTGTCAGTGTAGCTAAAGGGTAGGAGATACTAGTGGGCCAATAAAAAGAAGAAAATCCAAAAAAAATATTTTTGTCGGGGTTCAGGCTCTACAGATTTTACGTAATTGGTCCATTTTCCAAGTACTGTCACTGGTATCCATTATATAATTGGTATGGTTTAGGCATAGTTTGGGTGTGTTCACTAAGTAACAAACTCTCTCTTGCCTATGCACCTGATAAAAAGTAGTACACATGTGAGTCTCAAATGCATTGTATATTAATTAGCACTATATATACACATAATTATAACAATTAGATACTTATTTTTAATAACCCTAACAATATCTCACTTATTACACTAGTTTGCCAATCATTATAATAATACTTTGTCATTTTTTAGAAACTACATTGAATCCAGAACCTCCTACGTTAGAAGTATGTCCTGGTGAAAATTACACTTTGTCTTGCACAGAAAGTGGAACAGCGCAAATTATTTGGAACTGGAATGATATTATAATGAGAGCCTATGTATCTGGAATAGATAACAATATTAATACTACAGATCTTCTGTTGAATAATAACAATATGACGGTGTCAACTCGTCTTATATCTATTGATTCTTCACATGTACACTCTCAATTAGATTTTACATTGTTTGAAAATGTTACTTCAGTTCAAGTATCATGTAACCTAGTTATGTTACTAGTAAAAGTAAAGGGTAAGAATAATACGTAAAATTTGTTTAAGTATTTCTTAAAAAATGTTTTATGTTCACGCAGCAATTATTTTACTGTACAATAAATACAAGCTTTATATGAACATGAGGTAGCAATATGTACTTTGTATCTTATTAAAATTTTAAGACTAAAGCCGACAAAGGTCAAGAAAGTATAGACGATAACTCATGACATTGAGCAGGTCTTGTAAGTGATTACGTTTTGATTGAATTTCCAGATGTATGTCAGAAATTACAAAATATAGTCATGCACTTGTGAGATAAATATTACAAGCATAAAAAGGGCATAATCACAAACCTAAATTTTTTTTTTAATTGCTCTAATAAACTATCAATGATAATATCTTAACATTTTAAATTGAATTTTGAGATTTTATGAGTAGAACTCAAAATTCAATGTACAGTGTATTTGTATTTCCTCTTACTATTGTCAGCTAGAACTTTGTGATATATGTTTCTACTAAACCATCAAAGCCACAAGTACAAAGAATACAAAAATGAATTAGTAATTAAATTTAATTCAGTCTGTCATTGAGAAATTCAAAGGTAGCCACTGTATTAGTAGTTTTGAAATGGCATTATCAAAATTATGCTGTCCATAATTTTAAGCTCTTTTAAATAATTCTGTCACTTTTTCTGTTTTCTAACTGGAATAATGTTACAAATTATTAATGAATACAAATATTATTAAACTATTTGACTCGTATTCCTTTGCATTTTTATAATAGAGCTATTTGTCCACAAAACTAAATTATAAAAACTGGTATCAAACAACAATATTACATCGAAAAATTTCATGCAAATATTTTCTGGATATGTACATGCAAGCATATTATGTAGTAGTTTAGGTTAAACTTAAAAAAAAACTTTAACAACAAATTCAGATTATTCTATGTTTGATGAGGTAAATTAGCTATGACTTAATTAAGATAATGTAGCATAATGGACTGCAATATGTAATAAGCCATTTATCAATGCTGTCATTAATTTACATATTACAATCAATTCATTGTATTTTGTATTCTCTTGTAGCTACATCAGTGAAGCCAAATTTTAATATGTTTTTTATAACAAATTTTATGCCTTTGGAAACAAGAGCCAGTCTTGTCTTACAATTTTCTAATTCTTCATTATCACCAACTAACATCACTTTATCTTCAAAACTTGGAATGTTTAACTTTAATAATAGAATCATTAGAGTTCCAGTGACAATTAATTATATGGAAGATTATTCAATCACTTTCAGAACTAATGTCTGTGGGGAAGAACTGTTAAAGGAAATATTTCAATAATTTATTGCTCAACGGAGGAAATATTCATCATATCTCTGCAGTTAAATGATGATTACACATATATTTGTTCTGACAGTATGTTGAATGTTATCTCATGTATAAATATTACTTCATCTGAAATGAATTGTACTTCAGGTAATTATACATTGAAAGTAAAACTTGGATATGCAATGAAGGAATAAAATTACCAATACTATTATAGTTACTATTGTTGACATAACTATCTTTTGCTAGATGGAGTAGATGTAAATTTAACAAACATTTATATCTAAACTTAAATCCACAATTGACTGTAACTATTTATGCATTAACATTTTGGTTTACAAAGTTCCCATAATTTATTTAAACAATAATTATTTGATAATTGTTTCCTAAGAAAATTATGGATAAGATAGCCTTCCTGATTATGCCTCGGGTTTGTTTAATTAAAAATTACAACTGGTGATATTTTACTCTTAGTATAGTCTGTAAAATACAAAATGACATTTCAAAAATTGTTGTTACATTTCACAAAGTTTGTGCTGACATCATGAATTGATCTCATCATTATATCACTTTTCCATATTGAAATTCATTCCAGATGATCAAATTTTGTTTTACTCATTAATTGATATTGGTTAGGCTTTAGTTTTAAATTCATTGGGCTTTAGTTGTTAATTCTACAACTTACTAAATATGCAACTTAAAAATTATTGTAAATTCTTAACATTATTCATGAGCAATGAATTGCAGTAATGATGTATTTAAAGTTCATGCTATAATGAGTATATTATATTTAAAGTCATCATTTTTGATTTATTTTTAGTAAATTATTTTAACTTTTCACTAGATGTTTATCACTTTGAGAATAACACAACTACTGGAACTTCTGCCTTAAATACAGATTATGATTTGTGTGCTAATAACAATAATTATCAACTGATTATTCTCCCTGTGGTATTCTGCTTTTCACTTATTTTATTTATACTTTCTGTAATACTATTCACTATGACTTTTGTAATGATTAAAAACAGAAATAAAAGGTGAGTAATATTCTAGAGATAGTGTTAATAGAAATCATTGCAAAACTACTTTATAAAATTGTATGGACTTACTGGGCAGGCTCCAACAGTTCATTGTTGGATGGTGAAATGTTTAATTAATATGTGTACATTGATAAACTCCCATGAGTTTTGTAAACTAGCTAAGATACTGAATGACATCAGTAAGTTACATTATATATTACATAAGCTACACATGTAATACTCCAATTCATTTATTCAGTAAACTCTTCAAAATGTATTAGCTTATATAGATTTTTTCATGGATATGTTGTAACTGATGTAGTATCATATTAGGTATCAGTTATGTCAGGACTCAACATCAATCACTCAAAAGTAGAGTTAGTTGATCATACTAGTTAGATAGAGAAAATGCAATCTTAAACCCGCTAAAAGCATTGACCACTATGCAATTGTGTGTGTTGATATTGCTTAGAACAAGCATAAAAAATTGTTATTAAGTACTTACTTTAGCATAGACAAAAGTACTTGCTATCATTAAAGGGAAATGCTATCCCCCTCCTCCCAAAATTCCCCTTAGGGACAACTTCCTTCCCACCTTGTCCCCATATTGAGCCTTCCCTGACTTACATTAGGAATGTTGAATACATACATGTCTTGATGTATTTCTGAATAATGTAGACAAATGTATTTCATCATCCTTTTTTTATTTTAATCATTCCTATAAATGGACTATTATACAGAGCCAAAGAGAGAAGCAACAATTTGACCAAATGTGTGACTACTCCACAGCATCCTAGTACATCTACCTATGAGGAAGTGAAAGTTGACCATCACAGTGAAGCCACAGAAATGACAGCTAATTCAGCTTATGGAGTTCAACATACACCACATTTTTAATGTTATTCAATTTTTGCTAATGTTCTTCAGTAAACAAGTAATGACATTATAACTATTAAAAACGTAAATTATTCTTTTCTGTTCTGTGAATACTGATACAATTATCACTTTGTTATATTGATTTACCTACAATTTATTAAACTCTTTCACATCAAAAATTATAACATTGTACTATTAACAATTATTATAGTACCTCTAATTCTGAAGTAATATTGTTGGATACTTTGATTGCTGCCACTCGTTATTCCGGCTTTTGTCATCTAGTCATTGAATCAGCAGAACCAAGGAACAATGTCTTATGGTGAAAGGACATTATTGGCTACAAGAGGACATATCACCTTTCATTGAAATACAGTTAAAATTTGTGAGCATTAACCTGTTCTATAACAATAGTTGTTATTGGAGTTTTGGCATTTAGTGACATTTTTAATGGTTCCTCTAATAATATTAATATTGTCTTTTGAAATTACTGCATAATGACTGCTTAAGAAACATGATGTTTTTGTTAGTTATTAGAGAAGAGTGTACTCCACTATGTGATATTGTGTGTACAAAGACATTATTTGTTTGATTAAACTCATAAGTTAAACTGCATTAAATGAAAGTAGGGTTGTCAGCTTCAGCTTTAAGTCATAATGTTGTCGTAATATTTTCATTTATAGAAGTGGTTGCATCACTTTGTTTGTAACTGCAGGATAAAGAATGGCATACATAGTAACCTTCAAAATATTCAACATTACATTTTTCTCTTATTCGACACTATATGTCAACATGTTTGCATTATTATTATTATTTACTCATCACTTTAAGTTACATACCACACCAGATTACTCTGGCACACCCTAAAGTGCTAAAGTGCTTGCACTCTAGGTGCACTATAACTTTCTTATTTACATACACAAAAAATATCAGTTACATAATTATTACTCTGCTTCTTGTATGTTTATTACAACATCAAGTCTTTGCCACAATGTATTGACTTGTGATAGATTTATAGGAGTAAAAAATATAACATTTAGCTATTATTATCAAAATATTTTTTTAAAGATAAATTTTCTAGCAATACATTGTTCTGATTGATTGAAATTTGATAATATTATACAAAAAGATCAATAGAGAAACTTATTACATACAGTTAATTGAATAAAGTATTAGTAAATTGGATAATTTTATATCAAATTTCGGAGGGAGAGAAGAAACAAATTTTAATGACTATAACTCTTCAAAACATTTCTTACAGTGTTCTCCTAGCTGACATATACCATCTTCGAATATAAAATTGGGAACCACTCTATTTCATTTTTGTACTAAGCAGTCTTGCTTGACTGGAGTAAAAGTTTATTGGTAATTTTTATTTAATTACAATGACTATCGACAAAATTATCATAATTCTACTCAATATATTTTGAAATAACACAATATCTGTATACAATATCCAGATAGGTAAGGAAATCTAGTGTTGAAAATAGTACTACATTATTTACTGCATTACAAACACAATTAAAAATAATGTCTGGCAAATTAGGTTACATTATGTTCCCATTGTACTATATTGTTATATATAGGCTTTGCCACATACTGTGCTTAACCTTTGCAATTAAACCACATTACAAATTACTTAGTAAAGCATCATCTGTACACCGAGGTAATCAGAGATTTACCCATAAAATTGTGGTTCTATTATTAATGATTACTTACCATGTGCTTCAAAACATATCATGCTCAACCAAAGTGCAGAATAATGAACCAAGTTTCATACAGTTTGAATATCGTTTTGATAGCTGTTTACCACAGCACTGCTCTTGTGAACATTGCTATCACAACTATCTTTATGTAACCATAACAAAATAGGTCTTTAAATAACATTGCTGCTGAAAGTTATGTCAAACCTTTTAGAAAGTGCACACAGGATACAATAACTGAATAACAAGTAAAAATGAATCCATTTTGGTTGTTACTTATAATAATACAATGTGTTTATGTAATATCTTTTTTCAATATTAATATATTGGTGGATTAATTGAGGAAAATCATATTTTCAATTATCAATTGGTGTGGCTTCTGCAGGCAATCTGTCTTATCACTGTCATAAAATAGCTCAGATCACAAGCTGATCACTTTCATATAAAAAAAATGAATCAGTTAGCATTCGTATGATTTATGTATTGGTATGTCACAGGATAGAACTTTATGACCTACTAATTTTTCCCATCTCCATATAGAGATAAATTATAAACGATAAGATTGACTGCAATGTAAAAACATGTAGAACATGATAGCAAGTGGAGTTATGATATGGCTGGTATGGTATCAAGTTATTCTTCCAAAAGAGAACAATTTTTTTTTCATTTAATATTCCATTAACAGTAACTGAGGCATTCCAATTGATCGTAATTATGACAAGGTTGGTATGACATTAAGTATTTCCTCTTTAGCTAGAATATTTTTTTTTCATTTAATACATTGCTTGTACACATAACTGTACAAGCAAGTGTCATGATGCACAAACATCATAATTCCTACTGTATTCATGCAGGACATCCTGTGGTGTCTGGCTCAACAAATATTTTTTAGTTAAAATTTTGATGTACTCCAGACATGAATAAAATGTTACTATTACACATTTTCATCACTTACTAACTATAACTATATATATAACCGAGTGGGTGGCTGACAATGTGGTGTGTGACAAGAATTAATAATGTAACAAGTAACACCACAATTATTCATATAGATAAGCTGGCTCACACATCATTTGTGTTGAAGCCATCTCTCAAAAGTAGCTCATAACACTCAGTATGTTCTTAAAAAGTATTATGTCCCAAACCATGATGAATGATGAAGTAAGTGCCACCTAGAAACTGTAGTTATGTAATTCTGCATGCACGAATGCTGTTTTACCTCCTGTCACTGCTATGAATTTCGGCCCAACTAATTTCACTCAGTGAGTTTCAATATGGATGGCATAAAGGAAATTGTTAAGGTATGTATATTCGTAAATACGAGTAGTTTTTTTTATCTTGATCCTGTATTTCAAACATTAAATTAATACTTTTACTTCCACATAATTAATTTACTTTTTTGTTCTTTTAGCCTCAATATTATAAAAATATTATAGTATAGCTCCAATGTATTCCATCTACATTTGTTCCACTGATTTAGCTGACTATACTATTTGAGAAATAAACTGACTAGCTATTTACAGCCACCACAGAAGCTCTGCTTCAATAAATAAAATATTGATGCCAATAATGTTCTATAACTTAATACTTCAAGAAAATCCAGTACTGGTGGGATAGAGTTAGCTAGGTCATACTGTTAAAGTGATTCTGTAATTACACACTAGCTAATACATTTGTCTTGTCTCTTCTTTCCAATCTTTGTTCATCATAAGTTCAACTTTAAAAAATATGCAATGTTATGGCTTGTAGGAAAGTCCCAATATACGAGAGAGAATAAACTGATAATTAGGAGTATTTTGTTTGTCTGTATTATAATGTGTGGATGTACGTATTTCAGTTTGCGCTTTGAACCTCGTGTATTTGTGTTAACTCACAGTAGTTGACCCCCGTCTGAAACTTCACTGAATGTAATCCTCCAGTTTAAATGATCTTTACCAGTATCATCTAATGAAATTGAATTGATTACCTCTTTGAATTCTTTTTGCGGGTGGTATGTCCAGTGAAATAGTGTTTGTGAAAGAGTTGTGCAATACTGCTAATCCTAAGATAAATAATAGCACTAAGCAAATATTTCACTAACAAATAGATATAATTAGCTGCCTGTACATAACTTTTTCAGCTGCTATAGCTGTAAGCAAGTCTACAGATGTGATTAAAGTAAAACTATTAAGTTATATACATTATATATATAAAATTATGATTACTATATAACAATAATATAATTACTGATTATTTTAATAGTATTCTTATAGTACTTTCTCTGTAACTTAATACGCTAGTTGTGATGCTACCTCCAGATTATGCATTATCAAGGTATCAAAAAAGTCAATTTATTGTTTGACTCTAATTCAAAAAGTGAGTTTACTAAACACCTCATTTTAAATTTGTACTGATGTGTTTCATCATTGCTTCAAACAACTACCCAGTAATCGTTCAAACCCAGTTTGCCGTCCTCTTTCAACACATATAATACTCAATTTTCATCTTTGAAGAGCAGCCCTGGGGCAAAACTATTACCTTCAACAGTTTAGGAAAGGATTCACTACCTCTACGAAGCAAGACAGCTTAGAGAGCCCCGAAATACATCTGAATGAACCGCCATTAAGGTTTAGCTTACTAACCAATTGTTAGATAGCCTCCTATTCCAGTGTTTAGACTCCACTGGAGCCTCCTTTCGAAAAAATAATGTCCTGAATGCTTCTGAGACGTTTGTAGCTCTTTTTTGCCTCCCATAACGCCACGTACTACTGGAAAACCAAGAGACTCTACGATACAACACTCCCGCGAAGTTCGTTCAAAAAGTAAGTACTGCTGGTCTGCGCAGTCGCTCACACTTCACACAAATGGAGTGCAGTTTACGTGGCTAGATAGCTCTTCCTGTATCCAATTGATTGAAACTTTGGGCACAGAATAAAATTATAATATAAAAAGTCAAAAAATGAAAAACAATATTTTTTTTTGTTTATTGTGTTGGCACCCCTTAAAACAATTTGTCTAAATTCACTCCCAAGATAAAATTTTACACTATGGTGGCTCTTAATTTTGTTTTAACCACAGTTTAGTAAAGAGAAGCCGTGTATTATTTGTGACCAGGATTTCCTGTACAAATATTGAAATCAATGATTGTAGTAGTCTAATCTATTGAATTTAATTATTCTCTGTGGTTAGTATACTCCATCATTTATTACACTTTTTATTGCTATTGTATGTTTAACTAAATTCCTTAGGAATAGTGGTAATATTTCTGGATGTGTTAGTTGAAATTTAACCTTGCCCCTGCATACGATAATGTCAAATTTCCTAAATTTCATTCAAAACTAAAAAATTGTGTGCAGTGTATAATATACACAAAAATACACGTATAAAATTGACTATTTTATACGCATGAAAAAAGTGGTTATTCCATATCAGCAATAATACTTATAAAGTGGGCGTTGACAACTAAAAATGTACAAGTGGTCATTGCCCCACCAAGTAATATTCTATTAAATTGCGCTGGAGTTCGGTATACCGTAACCTCCACCAGTAGATAGCTTTCAAAATCTGTTAGATTGATCTGAAAACGTTATCATGAGGATATCGGTTGTTCTCTCTTTAGTAGGAGTTATTGCACACATTGAAGGTAAGACACGTTGAATACAACTTAGTTTATTTCTAGGGTAATAATTGGAAGTATAGCAACACTTACTTTAATTTTCAAAGTAGCTACGACCGGGGTGGGATTCTGAGGAATAGATTAAGCTTACCAAATCTATTATAATTGGACTAGTATAGGACGAGTGAACACATAGTGTAGTAGTCTTATAAACACCCCTGTATATCATTAAGAAGAGACACCAACTAGGATTGAGAAGGAGGGGGGAGGGTCATGGCCCCCTCTGGATCCTCCCAGGACAGCAATTATTTTACTGTATGATTTCTTTTTTAACTGATGAAGCCAGAATTCTGGCATGGAAGAGAGTCCTTTTAACAAAGCCTAGCACAATTATTTTAAATTCTTGCTAGAAATAAACAACAAAATGCAGGTAAAATTGGTTTTAAAGCAAGCGCACTTTACTACGAGTTCTTTTTTTTTTTATTCAAATTTGACTCAATTCTGACTTGAAATTACTATTATTCTCTCTTCTCATGAATTGGTAGGTGAAACCTGAAGTTCCAATTGACCATCTGCAAATACAATACATTATCCCACATGCTTTGCTGCAGTTATTCCTACCCCACTAGAATCTGTGAAATCGTAGAGCTATTGTATGTTTCTAGCTAAATGGCCACTGGTTTGAGTAGTAATTCGATAAAATATATACACTCAAGTTAATGAGACATTGTAGTGGATAATTGTACTATTGTAAAATGATTAATAATATCTTACGTACACAACTATAATAAAATTTCTCCCTCACTACATCAAGTACTGTTTTATCAGTAATGTGCTTGTGAATCAAATGCAACTGATGAAGGCTACAATCAGTAACTGATGTGTTACTACTGCTGGAACTAGTTGTTTTCATGTGTTTATTACTGGTAATTCAAATGATACTTAAACATACTATGTTGCGTTTTTCAGGTATTATCAGTACTCCTACAACCTTGCTGCCTAGTGGCAATATATATTTGTGTGAAGGAGATCATGTGACTCTACAGTGCAATGTTTCATCTGGTTCCATAAATTGGATGTGGCTTATAAATTCTACAGAAGTTCGTGTCATATACACTGTGTTGGATGGTAAAACAACTAGAACTGATGGTAGTATAACAACACAATATTTTGGTAATGGTTCTTCCACATTAAGTTTTCAGTATAGAGTAAGTTATTTAATCCCATCAGTTATAAGCTGTAAAAGTCTATGGAGATGAATTAAAGTTAGTGGTGAAAGTTCTGTGGGCTGGGTGGAGGCGTGCAGGAGGTCTTTGGGGTTGTGCGAAGGTCCCGGAGGCGTGGTGCTTAGGTGATGAAGGGGAGAGGGGGTGTGACTTGGAATGCCCAGATCTTAAATCATCTCGTCAATATTTTGTCAAAAGGTAATACTACATCTCCTTCTTTCTCCTATAAGCACAACTTAGTCAAACAAGCAAAAGTTGTATTATGTGGTTGTTGTGTGCTTTCAGGTTTAGTATAATAACGTAATTATTGCAAAAATGGTCATTGTGATGTTGTTAATTTAGACATACAGTTTTATGGGGCTATTAATTTCATTATAGTTTAGTGTGGAAATAATCTAATGTGACTACAGACTTAGAGACCACAATCAATATATTATCCTAAACAGATGCTGGAAATGGAAGCTTAAATTTTCTGTCTTATTAACATGAGCTAAATTATACAGTACCTCTTTAGCTACTGCTTCAATTAAACATTCGTTTACGAGATATCCAGAGTTAAAATTGAAATGGAAACTTGTCACGATGATTTTGGGACGTATTACAGCTTTTTTTTTTTTTTTGATTGTCAATGATATGACTATTATGAATAACATACTGACGCTCACAGAGATCAGTTTAAGGTTTGAGCATTCAAAACTAGATATCGCAAATGACAACCAATCAACATGACTTTAATTTAATTGACATTTTATAAAATATCATAATTTAAACCACAGCACACACATATAAACCCTTTCAGTCCCTAATTACATTTACATGTTAAAACGACCACATATGCAACACATAAATGTCTATCTTAAGTATATTCAGTTCCTTTAAGCGCACACTATCAAAAATGCTGAGTGTGCAATAATCGAATGCAACCCCATGTATGAGCATGCCCAACACAAATGTTTGTTGAAGGGCTTTAGTAATAATACTGAGGTGTACTTAAAATTAGATAAGCTAGGAATAAAAACAATAACAACACAGGTAAGACTTAACTCATTTGAGTAAACTTATTTTAATGCACTCAAATGAGTTAACAATTCGATTTATAATTCTGTTAATAATGACATTAACAATTGTATAATATTACTTATACATATTCCAATGCATTCCAGATGATCAACCTAATTAGCTGTATTGATTAATTTATAAAATTTTTTAGGCTTTTGTCATTTATTCTACAACTTAAAATAAAAAAAAATTATAGTTAAATGTTTAACATAATATTTGCATAGCATGAATTGCTGTAATGATATAATTGCTATACAATTAGCAGAATTTCTGTATTTAAATTCAACTATATTGTAAATTGGTAAATTATTTTAACTTTCACTAGATGTTTATCACTTTGACAGCAGCACAACTACTGGAACTTCTGTCATACCCACTAAGAAGAATATATGTGCTACTAACAATGACTATTACCTAATTATTCTCCCTGTGGTATTCTGCTTTTCTTTTGTTTTATTTATACTTTCTGTAATACTATTCACTATGACATTTGTAATGATAAAAAACAGAAATACTAGGTAAGTATAATTCTAGCAATATTATTAATAAAAAAACATTGCACAAAATATTTTAAATTTTGTGGACTTATCAGGCAATTCATTGTTGGGAGGGCAAAGGTTGCATGAATATTTGTACATTGATATGCTACCATCAGTGTTATAAACTTGCTAAGACATTAATAGATGTTCGTTTGTATGTTACATTATGTACGTATTACATAAGCTACACTTGAAATGCTCCTGTTTATTTTTAGTAATACCTTTCAAAGTTTGTTAATATAAATGTTCTCATGAATTTGTTATAACACGTAGAATCATTATTATGAGGTTTCAGGTAAGCCAAGACACAACATCAATAACTCGAAAGTAGAGTAGTTCATCAAAATAGTTAGATAGAGAGAATACAATTATCTAAAACAATTGACCGCTAAGAAAGTGTGTTTGTTGACATTGTTTAGAACAAGCATAAACAGTTTTATTAAGTAGTTGCATTAGCACAGCCCAAAAGTACTTGCTATTGCTACAGAGCAATACCCCACCCCCCTCCATAAGAGATTCATCTCCCTCCCTTGTTCCTTTACAGAGCCTCCCCTGACATATACTAGGAATGTTGATTATGTACCTGCCTTAGTTGACAAAATTATTCCATTGTCGTCTAATTAAATAATTTGTCTAAACTATTATATTTAATTTTAATCGTTCCTATATAATATGTACTATTGTACAGAGCCAAAGAGAGAATCAACAATTTGACCACACATGTGACTAATCCACAGCATCCTGGTACACCTACCTATGAGGAAGTGAAAGTTGACCATCACAGTGAAGCCACAGAAATGACAGCTAATTCAGCTTATGGACTTCAATATACACCAGATAATTAATACTATTTTTTATAATGTTCTTAATTAATAAATATGTCATGACATTATAACTAATAAAAACATAAACCAATGTTTAACCTTTTCAGTTTTGTTAAATACTAGAATAGTGCACTTAATTCGGTGCAATTCATAGTTTGTTACATTGATTTACCTACAGCCATTAATTCTAAAGTAATATTGTTGGATAATTTGCATTGCTGCCACTTTTTATTCTGGCTCTTGTCAACTAGTTATTGAATCAGCAGAAGCAAGGAAAATTTTATTATAGTGGAATGGCAATATTGACTACTAGAGTAAATATTATCTTTCATAAAATTTTTATATTTCATTGAAATAAGATTAAACTTTGTGAGCACTTATTTTATTAATAAAACAAAAGCAATTGGTGTGGCTTTTGCAGGCTACTTGACTTATCACTGGTGTAATAGTTAGATGAGTAGATTGTATTGATGTACTGATTTTGTTAATAACACTTGATCCACAGCAGTGACACAATCTTTAAAAAAAATTTACTGTCAAACCCATACACTACATACCATAATAATAAAAAAAATTTATGGGAATATAAAGACTAAAGACAAGATTGAAATTTGTTTGAGACACTGTCTCACAAAAAAGGAAACCTGTTTCTTTCTAACAAGCAGTGGGGGTCACTACTTAATTAGTGTTTTAAGTGGACCCCCCAATTTTAAACTGCTTCCTCCTGCTACGTAGATTAAGAACCCTTACAAGTGTACATAGCTCCAACTACACATTGCCCTGACTTATGCAAACCATTACTGTGGTCACGAGATTTGAACATTCCTGTTTGGGAGTAAGTTTCTTGTGTGACCTAGGAATTACCACATTTGGAGGGAAGGGCTATCCACTTTCGTGGGCATCCTGATCGTTTGCTTGTATAATAGTTTGCCTGTGGGTTGTTTATTCATGTGACTACCAACTAAGAGACCACAATACAATACATTATCCTAAACAGATGATGGAAGCTTATATCTTCTATCTTATTAACATTAGCTAAATTATACAGACCTCTTTAGCTACTGCTTAATTAAACTTTTGTTTACAAAATATCCAGAATAAAAATTGAAATGGAAACTTGTCACAATGATTTTGGGACTTATACCAAATGTTCTTCTATTTTTTGGATAGTCAATGATATGACTATAATGAATAACATACTGACCCGCTCGCAGAGATCAGTATAAGGTTTGAGCATTCAAAATTAGATATCACAAATGACAAACAATCAACTTAAGTTTAATTTAATTACAATTTTATAATATAACATAATTTAAACCACAGCCCACACACATACAAACCCTATCTGTCCCAAATTAAATTTACATGTTTTGGGTCAAAATGACCTCATATGCAACACATATTTCTTTCTTAAGTGTATTCAATTCCTTGCAACCACCATGTATATGAGCATGCTCAACACAAGCGTTTGTTGGAGGTTATTTTGACCACATGAGGGAGCTAAAGGTCTTTAGTAATAATACTGTGGTGTACTTAAAACTAGATAAGTTAGGAATAAAAAAAAAACACAGGCAAGACTTATCTCATTTGAGTAAACTTGTTTTAATGCACTCAAATATGTTAACAACTTGATTAATATTTCTGTAATAATACAATAGATGGAGATATTAAAAGGTTCTTTATTTGCATATTTTAATGAAAAAGTGATGCGTAATTATCATAACATTTGTGAATCTCAAAGCAAAATTAGGGAACATGTAACATTTTATTGCGTAATACTATAACATTTGCCCTTGAATCATCCAGAACCAGTGCTTACAATAATGGCTGAGAAGTAGGAGAACGCAAAGATCAAGACTAGAAACTGGTGAGAAAAGGCTGACTGATTTAACTACTTTAATAAAGAAGTGAAAGAAAATACACAGAAAGAACGGAAATATGGAGGAGCAAAAGGGAAATTATGAGTTGACGGGAAATAGAAAACCTGAGAAGGTTCAGGAAGAAAGTACATCAAGTGCCTTGAAGTGGCAGGTTCATGCTCTAATATGTATAATTATGGTCTGTGGATACTTATCCAATGTATTTAAAGCCACACCCATAGATACATTTTACACTTTGGTGACTCTAAATTATTTTTTCATCACAGTTGAATGAAGGGGTGTTGTTATATATTTTTTTGTGGTCAGAATTTTTTCTACAAGTGAAGATAATGATTAAATACAAGAAAACTGAGGAAATTTCAATGATGACTGAAAATTGTACCAAATGGTAGAAACTATTTTTCAAATATTGTCCAGGAAGTGAGTATACAATGTATAAATTACTCACACTTTGATATATACATAAATAT